>Ga0307517_10000417_pt1 | contig 72719 bp, 66 predicted proteins | sample 23_EM_MG_FD_194515 | JGI IMG/M metagenome (GOLD analysis project Ga0307517, IMG submission 194515) | Populus trichocarpa ectomycorrhiza microbial communities from riparian zone in the Pacific Northwest, United States - 23_EM | ecosystem: Host-associated > Plants > Roots > Unclassified | place... | reverse complement strand
TCTTAATCATAGATTTCTTTTTTCAAAAACCTTTTTTCAAAAATTCTGATGTTAGTTGAGTTGTGGTATTATCTCTTATCTTTGTGTGACATGTCCGGATTTCTGACCCTGAGTTTGGCTATAGAATTGTGATTTCAGATCAGAATTGAGAAGCCAAACACCACTTAGATTTCAACCTGCCATTTGTTTAGTCCGAGAATATCACTCGTAGGAATAAGTGGGGCCCCGCACAGGGGCAAGAGAGGGGGACGAGAAGAGGCGGGCCGTCTAGGCAATCAGCGGGGAAAGTAAAATACCCGCCCCGCCCCATAGCGCGGCCAGGGCCCCGTGTCATACGGGGCGGGAAGGAACGGCGAAGAGTTGACCCCGGGCCGGAGTAACGGCAGGGTCACAAAGTCAAAACCCGCCCCGCCCAGCCCCGTAACGAACACTATTTCTGATATATTGTTGCCTCTTGCAAGATTGCTTCAATGTTCAAAGAAACCAGTATAAACCTGAATATATATTTTAGCCAGTGGCGTAGGATTGGATTCTCGGCACCATGACCACTACTCACATTTCGGCAACACTTGCGAGAATCTTCTCCAGAATGTCGGCTTCCAGAGTCTCATCCATAGCATCCGGTGTTTCGTCCTCCCTCAGTCTTACACGAAGGAATCTGATGATATCACCCTTAGCTGGACCAACTGACACACTTACTGCTCGCCCGGCGAGGCACCTTTCAATCTCGGCCCAAATAGGAGGCGCTCCGGTCACGAATATTCCCGCCTTGGGGATCTTCTTGAGGATTTCTTTCAACGAATTAAACAGCCGAAATCCCTGAATAGCAGTACATTGATCGAGAGCGTCAATGACCATAAATTTGGGCTGTGAGAACGTCATAGGTTGTAGCATCTTCATGATATCACTATGTTGCGGTTTGCGTCCGCTAAGGGCTCTCTTTTGCTCCTGCAAGGCCCGCAATATATCCTCCGTGACCCTTCCCATTGTACTGATCACCTCCTTCTGTAGGGAACCTAGTATACTGGTGGCTGTCTGCTCCTTCCGTGCCGCAAAATCAAAGTAAAAACATAAAACAGCCGGGTTTTATCCCTTGGTCCAGTTGCTTAGCTTGTCCACTACCAGCGAACTGGAATCGCACCATGTTAGAAGCATTTCACTCCTCTCTCTGGAGAATGATTCGGCTTACCGAATAAATGTCCTTCCAACACCGGGATTTCCATAGCAGAACAGAACTGCCTTATCGCCCTCACCATCCCTACTTAATCCGCTCCATCTTCTAAATTCCTGAGTATCTATAAACCATTCCCCGTCATCATTGACTTGGCCCTCTTGAATGTCGCTATGCCGCAAGCCGGAGTCAAGTGGTGATAGCCAAGTTAGGAGTGGAGATAAATCATTGACGACTGTACAGTTGTTCCACACATTACGAGTCGTGGTATTATAACAGCTCGTAGTATTGAGGCAGTTGTTCCTCTCCGTGATGCTATATTGAGACATTTTTTGACTGTTTATTGCCTGTGCTGACGAAGCGGAGAAGGATTGGTTGATGATAGTCTTGGGAGCAGAACAAAATCAGGGCGTAGTTTATTGAACTAAAAGCGAGGCTCTGTTCCATCAGCACCACAGGCCTAGCAATGATACTCTCAGGTGCCAAGAAAATTGTACTGAAACCACGCGCAGTCCTTGGAATCAACCTCACTCTTTGGGTTACTACCATTATATTGGCACTGCAGGTTGGGGCGTCATATGTATGAGTTTCTCCTAGTATTGTAAATCCTACTGTTACGAATGAAATATAGCTATCCTAATTTGCAGTTTTTTGATTATTGTTGAAATTCCATTATATTTCCTATGTGCATTTCATAACACTACCGTGTATTCTTTTACTTAGTTTGTGTTTCGGCTCCACCTGTACACCGCTTCCATTACTACAGCTAAGATATATCTTATCGTGTTTTATTGATTGTTTTGGGATAATATTTGGGGATTTAACATGTGCTTTTCTATCCGGTGTTAAGGATTTTATGCATCTCTTATGCACTATTATTGGTCATGATATTTGTAATATTCACATTACACCCTCATAGTTTCAAGCACATAGTTTAGGTTTACTTGGCAGGATCTCAGGGTCAAACCTGTTCGCACTTATGTTTCTTACATAGTTTGCCATATATTTCTTTCATACATATGGGCGCACACTTTTGTATAAATATGCTTGCTACCGCCCACAGGTTTTGGAATAATTAAGAACCAAAACTCCTACCAAATCTGCTCTATACTCTTCACCAAGCATGCCTCGCAACCCCCCTTGCACTTGCGCAGTATTATTCACATAGAATAGATTGTGCCCGTGGCTTTCACATTTTGAACACTTATCAGCGAATAACTTAGACTGAATAGATCGCGGTTCATGAACCTGGTCTGAGGAGGTGTCGCATTTTTACAGGGGTCACTGTTGCCTAGTCTTGGCAGACACGGGGCTCTTTGTAAATTGCGAGCTGTAACCTCTCTCGCCCTTTTCCCCACCACCACGACAGTACTGACAGGGGAACACAGCACAACAGAGGAACTGTTGGACTGTGGATTGAGGAAGGAAAGTTTATCCTGTACCTAGTTAGTCGGACAACCTGTAAGGTTGAGCTTTCTTGCGGTGGGATTTTTCTTTCTTCCATGCGGTTCCGCGAGTTGGCTCCAGATAAGAAGTTTGTGTAGGTTAGCGGATTTGAATTCATTGTGACTTGTGTGGTCTTCCTTTCTACTTGAGAATTCTTGTGAGGGACAGTTGTTTGCCCCTAATCTACTTTGGTCATTCTGCACAGTAGATACACTTGCCCGGTTATTTTGTTTTCACTACTGTAAAAACTGTATTAATTGAATGGTGTTAGAATTGACCCCTCTTGCCAGGTCTCGTTTTTTTATGTCTCTCATAGGGGCTGAGCCGCTCTTTGTTTGCGGTCCTTTTCACCTCTTTTGTCAAGTAGGGAATTCTCGACTGCCTAGCACACTCAATCATTACAGCTTTTACGGTACAGTATCTACCGTAGGATTCATGCTCCATGACTCGGTTTTAGCGTGTTGGCACCCAAGATTCTCATGGTACCTTGATCACATACCACTCCTACGGCTGAAATGTCATCAGCAACCACCCCCATTGTCCTTTATCCCGAGAAGGCACTTCTGTAGACCCTTAGTTAATCAACATCCTGGTCTCAATTGCATCCCGGTAGGTAGTAATTGAAAAATATTTCCAGCTCGCAGCAATAACTATAACTCTTTCCATAAGACTTTTGACCGCTCCACTCCCAGTAACAAGGCTAAAATGTTAGTCTCGCTATCCCAAATAGAGCCAAGGGTCTGATATCTAGACATTGGAGCACAGTGAGTGGACAGCATAGGAGCTTGGCTGCTTGAAACCATAGATTCCCAACAATGGCATAATGGTTGTCTGGAGGATGTGGCTGGTGGTCCCACCGTATTCTGCCGCGGCAATCCGTCCTCGGGGAAGAGCAATATCATGTTAGAGAGTGCATCACTGCCGGAATCAAATAATGGTATTAGAGGTCACACATTGAGGGCTTACAACAGAAAAAAAGCCTTCCGTTGGTCTCCTATCCCCCCATCATGCCCTACTCGTACAGTATCAACCCCTCAAAAGGAACACTTAGTGAAAAGCAAGTGAGAAGGAGGATTTGAAAAGACAAGCGAGAACTCCCACCAATGGCCATCAGGCAGCTCCATGAGTAAGCGATACTCCACGCGCACGCGACCCACAATATCTAAAATTATCTTGGCTAATGATCACTTGATGGCCTGTGGCCTCTTCACGATGTCTGGGATTCATGGCCTTATCTACCAAGACCCCTTTCCGCTCTTGAAAGCTCTATAATATTTGCTCCAGAATACTTTCTATCCCGCCAACGACCCATCTTAGCAAGAAACCCAACATTCTTCTTCTCGGCTACTCTCTCCCAGTTGCGGAGTGCAATAAGAACATCCAACGGCAGTGCTTTCTCCACAGCAATGATCCCAAAGTGATGGCATAATAATCCCAGTAAGGAGCACAGAGATAGTGGAGACAGCGGAGGCACGGGGAACAGTCACATATATAGCGGAACACCCGAGTGTGGACATCAGTAACGTTCTAAGACATGAACGGATGTATGGAGAATATGCGGAGACATAGGGCTATATGCGGAGACATAGGGCTAAATGCGGAGACATAGAGCTATCACATGTATGAGCAGAGTTTTCACAACTTAAGGTGAACCGTAGCTAGCAACCTCCCTAGAGCAGATAGAACACAACCTCTCCACCCGACAATACATCCGTGCACACAATCGGTGCAAACCTCCATCACAAAGCCTGTCCACTCCAGAGAATAGACATCCAGAAATCTTAGGAGCAACACACTGGCTTTCTAGAGAGTACAGTTCTCGTCATCCAATAAACACCTTGTCGACCCGCGGACCACCCTAGTAAAATAAGACTGCTTTATCTTTAGAAATGTACTCGATATCTCTAAGTATGATGACTCGGAGGTTAGTCAATATCCTTTGGTCTTAATATAATCCATTGGAAATGGCTATTGCTAAACTGCAAAAAAAGGATTGAACGGCCGAACTCTGAAATGGTAAAACTTCTGTACTTAAACAAAACACCATCATGAAAGCAAACTAAAGACAGATCGCCACCACATAACTTGGAGATAGGAACTTGACTTCTATTCTTCTGCTTGGTCACAGGGTCAACTCCACAATGCTCGACACTCTAACTAACAGTAAAGGCAGCAGTATGGATAAAACAACAGCAAAGCCCTCTTCCTATTATCCCATCCTTTTATCTATCATGGCATTACTCTATTTTTTTCCACGCATGCTCCCTCTTCTACAAATGTTCCCCTTCCCCCTTCCTCAAACTATTATGCTAACAAATAACATAACAAACGTCACAAAGAAACCATCTTCACGTTGCATAGCCTCCGCACATCCGTCTCTGCTTCCGATATACTTCCGGACCCCATGCGCCTATCAGGAGATTTATCTGAACTGTATCGGGACAGGCTGCACCTATGTTGATCACCCAGAGCAGCATAAAAGAACTTGCTCCCAGCGTAGTATCAATTCAGAGCGGACTTTCTGAACCTTACTGTCTGAACAATAGCGTGATAGGCTAGGTGGATGTCAGGTAGGCTGAGCATGCCGAGCTGTATAACTTTCAACCAATCCTGTCTGAGTTGGACTTGGTCTATTTATCTTTCCTCTTATAGTATACTTTAAGCTCTTCATCAATGCTGCATTTCTGCCTATCGTTATGAGTTCTGGATGGGGAACGAAAGTGCTGGCTAGGTGGAGAAAGACAAAGAAGCCAAGAGAGAAGCGTATGTATATTGGTCGGAGGCGTGGCTATCTTACAGTCTAACTATGGCGAAGTACAGGGCGTATATACACGAGACGAAGAGGGCTTTGCGACCACAATCGCACTGGAAATCCATCCGGCCATCCGCAGGGCAACTACATATCCTGTCCCCGTTCCTTCACCCGTTCTTGACCATCCACCGGTTTCCTGCCCAGTTCCGCTCCGGCTTTCCTCTCTGTTTATCTTCCCCAGTTTCCTCTCCGATTCACACCGGCCATGTATGCGACATATCCTATAGTATACCTTCAAGGGATCCCCGCTCCTCCTCTTGAATTATAATAAGTGACAAAGGAAACTAATTACTAATAGGAAATAAAATGCAAGAGGAATAAAGGAAAATACGTCAGTATGGGATGATCGCCGGTGTTCTTCAACACCGCCCTCTGTTCTCTCTTGTTTTTCATATTGGTTCCCTTGACTTTTTGTTTGATCACAACTATATATTACTGTTGGACTGCATCAATAGTAAGTCTGTCTGCCGATCCATAGAGTTGTGTTTCCCAGTATCTTTTCTCTCGGAAAGTATCTGGTATATTCTTGGCTATTGCATCTTTTACAATAGCTCTTCCGGCAGCAGTGAACGCACGAGGGATACATTACGTAGTCACCCACACAACCTCTCTATATCAAATATCATGTTTTATGGAATCAGGAGTAGAATCAACTCGATCTACATTCACCGTTAGCCCTCCATATCCTATTTTCTATTGCGAAAAATAATCTAGTCTAGCAAACCCCACAAATCTAACAATTCTGAATCGCCCATCCACAAATCAAACTGCGTGAAGGATTCCTCCATATCCCATCTTATACAATCTCAGGATAGCACCACCAAATAGGTGCGGACAAGAGCTGGTAGAATCACCATGCTATAGTACACTACTTTTCACTCATCTAAAAATAAACAAATAAAAGCACTCTACCTGAGCGGGATCTATTAGGTGAGGAGAAGGTGGGGGGGCGGACGAGGTTTGGAGTGGGAAAACGAACCGTGCGAGAAGAAAAATGAACCAAGCAAGAATTTACAGTAGCTAGGGAAATTAAAGAGAGAAGGAGAAAGAGAAAACTGCCAGCTATGTACTCGAAATTCTGACAATAGAACTATTTCATCCCACCAACCAAGCTCTACCAACAACTCCATCCCGCAAACAGAAATTCACAAATCCCGACCCAAGTAAATCAGATATTGAGTTCGAGAAAACGCTGATATCATAGAGGTGCGCCTCTCTCGCATGGAATCGCCTTGGGGACAAAAGGGATGATATCGTAAGACAGCTTCCGTGAACGACAGCATGCGAATGAGAAGAAATGGGGGCGTCTTCGAGGAGGTTGCAACGGTTCAGCGTTGGGTCGCGCTAGAGGGACTGCTTCGTGAAACTGTAGCAGTCTTAGCACCCGCTCGGATGCAGCCCTAGTTGCAAACATGAGCAGTCTTCGGCCGAGATTATCCCGCCCATCGGGGTTGACCACTTCCTGCCCAAGTAGCACTTTCACCGCTCCTTCAAATCGTGCCTCAGCCGCATGTGAGAGGGGTGTTCTACCCTCATTATCTGGCTGATCAGAGTTAACCTCTTCTCGCCCAAGTAACATTTTCACCACACGCTCAACTCCATCCGGAATGTCACAGCTAACCAGGCTCCCAGCGTCATGCGAGAGAGGTGTTCAGCCATCATTATCTGGCTTGTCGGGGTCGACCTCCTCTCGCCCGAGTAGCAGTTCCACCGCTCCCTCAAGTCCCTCCTCGGCAGCAGGAGAAAGCAGTGTTCTGCCATCATTATCGGGTTTATCGGGGTCGACCTCTTCCGGCTCGAGTAGCAGTTTCATCACTCCCGCATGTCCTTCCTCAGCGGCATGCGAGCCTCGTGTTCTGTCATCATTATCTAGTCTATCGGGGTTAACCTCTTCCCGCTCTAGTAACATTTTCAGCACTCACTCACCTGCCATCTCTGCGGCATCCGAGAGTGGTGTTCGGTCATCATTTTCCGGTTTGTCGGGGGTGACCACTTTCCACTCGAGTCACATTTTCACTACCCCTTCATGCTCCCCGCCAGCCACCTGTCAGAGCGGTGTTCGGCCCTCATTATCTGGCTTATCGGAGTTGAACATGTCTCGCCCCAGCCCTATGCGAGACCGGTGTTCTGCCCTCATTATCTGGCCTATCGAGGCTGACCGCTTCCAGCTTGAATAGCATTCCCACTACTCTCTCACCTCCTGCCTCGGCCGGATGGGAGAGCGGTGTTCTCCCTTCATTATCTGGTTTATCAGGTCGACTTCTTCCCGCGCGAGTAGCATTTTCATCACTCCCTCATACCCTCCCTCAGCGGTATACGAGAGTGGTGTTCTGCCCTCATTATCTGACTTATCGGGGTTGTCCCCTCCCTGTCGGAGTAGTAATCCCACCATTCCCTCTGCAGTGATAGAGCCATAATGATTCCCAGCGGCATATGAGAGCTATGTTCTGCCCTCACCGTCTGGCTTATCGCAGTTAACCTCCTCCCGCTCAAGTAGTATTTTCACAGCTCCCTCATATTTTGCCCTAGCCCCATGGGAGAGCGGCGTTCTCCCCTCATTATCTGGTTTATCAGGGCCGACTTCTTCCTGCTCGAGTAGCACTTTCACCGCTCCTTAAAGTCCTGCCTCGGCTGCATGAGAGAGCGGTGTTCTGCCCTCATTATCTGGCTTATGGGGCCGACCTCTTCCCGCTCGAGTAGCATTTTCATCACTCCCTCATATCCTTCCGCAGCGGCAGGCGAGAGCGGTGTTCTGCCCTCCTTATCTCCCTTATCGGGTTGACCTCATCCCACCTAAGCAGTAATTTCACCATTCCCTCCGCAGTGATAGAGCCAGACCTGTTCCCAGCGGCATACAAGAGCTGTGTTCTGCCCTCACTGTCTGGCATGTGAGGGTTAACCTCTTTCCTCTCGAGTAGCATTTTCACCACTCCCTCCTTTCCTCCCCCAGCCGCACGCGAGAGCGGTGTTCTACCCTGATTATCTGGTTTGTTGGGGTCGACCTCTTCCCGCTCGAGTCACATTTTCACCGCTCCCTGGCCTCCTTCCTCAGCTGCATGCCAGAGTGGTGTTCATCCATCATGATCTGGTTTGGCGGGATTGACTTCTTTCGGCCTGCGTAGCATTTTCACCATCGTGTCCGGTGCATGCATAGCAGCATGCGAGAGCAGCGTTCCGCTGAAGTGATCTATCCTATCGGGACGGCTCCCAACCCACCCTAATAGTATCATCACCGCTCCCTCATGCCCATTCCTAACACCATGGTACAGCGGTGTTTGGCCGTTATCCTCAACCCTGTCGGAGTTGACCTCTCCCCGCGCGAGCACTATCTTCACCACTTCCTCATGCTAGTACGGAGCAGCATAGGAGAGCTGTGTCTGGCCGAAATCATTCGGCTCGTCAGAGTTGACCGCTTCCCACCCTAGCAGCATTTTCACCACTTCCTCATGACTACTGCGAGCAGACCATGCAAGTGGGGAATCTCCCAAAAAACATGGTCTGTTAGGACTATAACCCTGCATCTCTATCAAAGCAGCTACAAACTCAACAATTCCGAAGAATGATGCGCAGTGCACACCGCCAAGAGTGTGGAAGCTAGAATGAAGAAACAAATTGAGACCGCCTGTGTGTTGTTCAAGGAAGCGTATGGATACGTGATAATCATCTTCTTGAAGCAGCTGCAGGGCTAGTGATCTGAGATAGTCCGAGAGATCCTGTTTCGCATGGACGCCCCAGTACAGAGAACAATATCCAAGAAAGGAATGGTAATCCCAAGGGGAGGAAGGATCAACGGCCTTGATTTGTTGGGAATTCAGATATGTCAAGCAGATCTCTGCCATTGCCAAGTGAGGTCTGTTGAAAATAGCTGGATGAGTGGAAAAATACTCTTTGAGAGTAAAATGGATTAGTCGCATGGTTGATGCTTCCTTCTCCACAGTGACAAGCGCTTGACAGCGGCACACCAATGTCGCTATGGAAGGTATGTTGCCGGGATTGAAATCGGCAGAGCTGATCTTCTATCAATGGCCGCTCCGCATGACTGATACAAATCAAAGCTTCCATCACGAGTCGTGATTTATCCCCACCCTCCTCCTTTATCTGTTCGATCGTTGTGCCGTAGGCATCGTCCAACCCTAACCCATGAGTCATTTTCCTCAGCTTTTCTCGCCTCCAATATATTGTTGCCTCTTCCAAGATTGCTTCGATATTTAGAGAAACTAGTAGAAACCTAAATATATATTAGCCGATCAGATAAGATTAGATTCACAGCATTATGGCCACTACGCACATTTCCGGTATACTTCCGGGAATCTTCTCCAGAATATCTGCCTCCAGAGTCTTATCCATACCAGCCGGTGTTTCGTCCTCCCTCCGTCTGACACGAAGGAATCTGATGATGTCGCCCTTATCGAGACCCACTGAAACACTTATTACCTGCCCGGCGAGGGACCTTTCAATCTCGGCCCGAATATGAGGCCTTCCGGTCACGAATATTCACGCACTCGGTCACTTCTCGAAGATTTCTTTCATCGAATCAAGCAGACCAAATCGCTGCACAGCAGTCTATTCATCGAGAGCTTCAATGACCCTAAATGTAGGCTCTGAGGAGGTTATAAGTTGCAGTATCTTTACGATATCATCAAGTTGGTGTCTGCATCCACTAAGGCCCTTCCTTTGCTCTTGTAACGCCCGGCATATATCCTCCGGAACCCCCCCCATTCCACCGATCACCGGCTTCCCTAGGGAACCTAGCATACTGGTGTCTGTCTGCTCTTTTCGCGCAGCAAAATCAAAGTAAAAACATAAAACAGCAGTGTTTTGTCTTTTAGTCTGGTTGTCTAGCCTGTCTACTACCAGCGAACTGTAATCGCACTATGTTAGCACTACTTCACTCCCTCCCCGGTGAATGATTCTGGTTTCCTAATAAATGTCTTTCCGACACCCGGATTTCCATAGCAGAACAGAACTGCCTCATTGGCCTCACCTCCCCCACTCAATCCGCACCATCTCCTAAATTGCTCACTATACATGAGCCATGCCCCGATATCATTTACTCAGCACAGTTGAATGTCGCTATACCGCGGACGGGAGTCAAGTGGCGAGAGGCATTCTAGGAGTGGAGACAGATCATCGGAGACGGGATAGTTGTTCCATACATGACTAGTCGTGGTAGTATTATAAGAGTTCGTGGTAATGAAGCAGTTGTTGCTCTCGGTGATGGTATATTGAGACATTTTCGACAGTTGATTTCTGGCTCTTTCAGAGCGGAAGAGTATACGACGGTCGGTTGATGATATTCCTGTGAGTAGAAGTAGATGAAAAGCCAGGCGTAGTTTAGAGAAAGGAAAGCGGAGGCCTATTAAAACAGCGTTGCAGGCCCAGCTAGTTTGGATGCCAAAGAAATTCCAGTGAAATCACGGTCAGCCCGTGAAAGAACATTCACTCTTCCAGCTACTATTTGCACTCTATGATCGCGTGCCCTGCGCACGAGGTTCGATCATAAAATGCTACCTATCGGGCAAGTTACAAGCATAGAACCCGAACACAGGGATAAACAATTTGCATGACAAATTGGATGTGCGTACCTGACCATCCATACAAAATTGGGACTGAAGGGTTCGAGTTCTACATGTCTGCTGTAACCTAGGATTGATGTTACACCACGGCGTTTAGCCTTTCAACAGGCAAGACTCACCTTACTCACTTCGAATATCACCAATGATATCATTCTCATGGTGAGAATGTTGTCAGCAACCTGCAAAGATTTAGACACGGAGGACAAATGTTCATGAGTTTTCGTGCAACCGAACCATTGCCAAAAAGAAATCTTCGAATTTGAAATACTGGTAAAACATTCCAAGTATCAACCACCACAACCACACCCTACAAATCCCCGGCACCGAGTCCCAGCATATCCAAAAGTCTCTCTTAGAACTTACAGCGCCAGTAAAGAAGATCGAGTCTGTTGCCGAGCTTCTGATCATATGCACAACAGCTTTATCTCAGTTGATGGTGGCCGCCGGGTAACCGAGGTTGTGGCCTACAGTAGACCCGCTCTGCTGTAATATGTTAAACTCCAGCCTGAATCTACCCTTTATAAGGGTATAAGACAGAGTTTGTGCCAGGTGGAGAAATGCCTCTGCATCTTTCTCAAGATCTTTTCTTTTGGTGTGTGCTAGCATGTCGTGTGGTGAGCATTGTAGAGGATTGTTATCTTGAACGTTTTGAGGCAATTTTTTTAGCCATGGTTGCGTTTCACAAAAACTCATGCACTTTTGTTCTCCGGATTTACAACCAACTCCTCTCTTCCTCTACCTTGAGAAATCACATCAGCGGGCCCCAAATTAATCAACATCCCACTCTCAACCACATCTCCACCGGTGAAAATTTGAAAATATCACAAGCTTTCAATAATGACCATAACTCTTTCAACAATACTTTTTAACTACATCACTCGCAATAATGAATCTAAATGTTAGCGTATCTATCTCAACTAGAGCTACGCGTACTTTACTCAGTTTGCGGTTTTTTACCTAATTTACGGATAACATAGCCAAAGATAGCGGTTCATGATATGACTTTGCCTGAGGAAAGCCTGCTGGGTTCATGTTGTGTCGCATTTACTACAAGGGTGGATTTTCCATAATATTGGCGGACAGGGGGGCGGGCTCTATATCAGGCTACGATCTTTCACCCCCCTCGCGCCTTCTTGCCACAATGGGAACACAGCACAACAGAGGAACTGTTTTCACCTTCAACCGAGAATGGAGAATTTGTTGTATCGGATAACAAGAGAAGGATCTCCTGTACCTAGATAGTCGGACAACCCGAAAAGTTGGGCTTTCTCTTAGCTTGCATTTTTTTCTCTTCTTTGCTGTTCTCTGGGTTGGCTTTGGATAAGATGTTTTTGAGTTAGCTTCGCGAACTTGAATTGATCGTGACTTGTGAGGTTTTTGTTTCTAGAAGGGATTTCTTGATAGTAACAATTGTTCACCTGTACCTCTTGCGTTTTGAAGAGTAGATACGCTATCGTGAGTTTTTTTACTGTCAGTATGGTATCGAGACATCAGCCCAACGAGTGCACGGAAGAGGGGCTGGCTGCTGGAAACCCGGGAATTCCAACGCTGGCATAATGGTAGTCAGGGTCTGAAGCTAATCATCCCACCTTATTCTGCCATGGCAATCCAGGCGTGGGGAAGAGCGATATGATATAAGGGTTAGTGCATTATTGCTGGAAATATAATAATAGTTTTACAGGTATCTGCCTTGAAGGCTACAGAAAACAATAATAATAACACAAGCCTTCCACAGGTCCACCATCCCCTACACTCCCTCAACGCCCAATTTCCCCACAGGTTGCCCGCGGTCGACTCGGCCGGTTTTTCACGATACTCATTTGGTGCCCTCTCTGCGATTTTCAGCTTAATTGTAAGATATTCAATTTGTCTCTTTTGGGCCGCCAAGGAAAGGTCAGGGGAGGTGACGATGGGTTGGACGTCCGGGCGGGCGCGTGAGCAGATGATGTCAAGGAAGATAATATTGGGACAGGGCAGGTCGGGGTAGACGACGCCAGGGCAGATAATGTTGGGGTATCATAGAAGGGGCAGGTGGGCTAAGTCGCATTCGGAAGGATAAGATCGGGGAGGAGATGGAGGGGTAAAAAACGTCCAGAAAGACAAGGTTGGGGCATGACGGCCAGATTCCGTGGGTGAAGGTCTCACTCGTGAATGTCCCGTTCGGGAAGGTACAGTTCGGCAAAATAAGGCCGCCGATGCTAGTAAGAGAGGACTAAGGATCAGGCCATAGGCATTTGATGAGGAGCCCCCAGCAGGACGCCGCCAACTCCTGCAATAAGGGTCGATGCTGATACCCCATGCTTGACCCAGAATCCCAGACAATACGAAATGACCAAGTTAGCGATCAGGACTGTTTGGAACCTTTAAATGACTTGAGCAAACCTGTTATTATCAATATACACTAGAACGTGTTGTTGAGACAACCACCTTTCTCTCCCGGTAGCGCCATATTAAGATCGCCAAATGCCCAACACCGGAATAGTGGGCGTCGCGAGATCGACCGGAAGGAACACCTCCAGGCCCATTTCGAGGCAAGTCGCCAAGCGAGCTCCTCTAATTACTAGGTGAAATATAAAAACAAGGTTCAAAACTTTGCGTAGCCCAGCAAGGGTTAGCGGGGCTGATCCATTAGCAATGGCGGGGGAAGGGAGATCTACATTTACTGTTGAAAATACTCACTTCGGAGGTATTTGTTTAAGGCACGGATTGTACGTAGTGGAGTGAAGCCACAAGAGTCGAGATGATGATTATGATTCTTTGGCATAAGGAAAGAATTGAGGAAAAGGTTGTGTACAGGAAGAATGGTGTATCGTGAGAGAAGACAAGAAGGAAAGACATCATGTTGGAATTCTTCGATGCTGCTCACCATACTAGGCCAAACACACAGGTCTCAAGCCACCGGCCACGCACATACCCTGTGCAGCTATCATTCAGACAAAGAAGTATTGAGCATGCGCTCGGGATAGATACTCCCTCACGAGGCGAGTTCTGCCATCCTGCCCCGCATGTTCTGCATAGGTGCAGCCTATACCGTGATCGTTCGACAAACCTCTGGATAGGTGCTTGGGATCCGTGAAGGGAGAATCGGATGCATGTAGGCTGCGGAGTCTGATGCTTTCTTTCTGTGACGATTGTTATTTTTTATATTAGCATGATCCCTCTTTCCTTCCGCAGAAAAACAATCACACGGGGAAGTCGGAGACCTGCCTGGAAGATAAAGCATGCATACAAGAGTATGGACCGGCGTAGCGATCGATGGAAGAATTGGACTCCGAGGATAGGAGGAAAGCGGATTGTGGATTTTCTATTTATTCTTCTGTCTTTATTGTCTGTTAGTTGAGCATCGTGAAGTTGAGAGAGTGAGTGAATGAAAAGTCTTCCCCACCTTGAGTGGTCTGTCTTCTTAGTGTTGCTTTAATCTGGGTGTTTCGTTTCACCGCTTGTCAGTCGCTGTATATGGTTTCGCCATATATCGTTTTTTCGTCGTCGAAATCTAAAGGAAACAAGGGAGAGAAGCCATTTTCATAGGTTGAGCGTCCTTTGACTAGTCCGTATACGCACTTCAGCGACCTCAGTGCAGGCGCATCCTGCACGATGTGCTGCTATCGAACTGGTATGTGCAACAGTTTAGGAGGGTGTCTGCACACGAGGTGACCCGAGCCCCTAGGCCGGCTCGCCTATCCCCAAACCCTACTTGCCATAGGAACTTAGGCCTCGACGGATCCACCTTGCCTTCAGGCCTATTGGGATGTAGTGAATGATTGTGGATATTGTTGAAAATGGTGCTGCTCGCCATGCTCTCATGATACTTCCTTTGTTCAGATAGCTTCCGAGAGTGCGCTTGTTTGTGGCTAGGGATATGCGCCGAGGACCCGGGCATGTGGCTCCGGCATCGGGCATATGTTGGTGTTCGGAAATGTGTTGAGGATTCAGGCATGGGTTTGCCTTGGGTGACACGCTTTGGCTTCGGGTATACGGTGTGGCTTTGCGCATTTGGGTTGTACGTTCTGGAAAGAATTGCGGATGCAGGAATACACGATAGTTTTGGGATCGTGCAGCTTTCGGGAAAGTCGGGAGAAAAGCTGAAGTACTGTAAAAGACCAAGAAGCCCTGAGGTGGGAAGTGTTTGTTTTCCTTTTGGTTAGCCGGGAGTGCACATCGAGGAAGGAGAGACTCACATGGAGTAGTGTGGTGCCTCATGGGTAGATATGATGACGGTGGTTGATTTATACTACTGTGATCGCCCTTAGGTAGTTAGTTAGTTGAGCATCTAGAGTCATCGTTCAGTGTGAGCCTATGGTTGTTAAGATAGTCAAGAGTTGTCCCGGCCTCTGAGTGGGATCGTTTTAGGTGTGAGTTCCGTGGCATCTATCGTTTCGTTTAACCGCTTGTCACTCGCCGATCGTTTCGCTGTTGATCGTTTTCGCCGCAGGAGTCCAAAAGATATGGTCACTGACAATGTAGAGGTGCTCCCCCCCGATTATGTGGGCGGTGTTCGCGTGTGTTTAAAATCGTGGGAAATCAACATCCCTGGGGCACCTTTCTCCATTAGAACGCTCCGGTACCGCAGTGCGAGAAACAGCTTCATCATCTTTGAACACGCCAAGTATACAATTTGCACCATGTCAAGTGGGGTTAACTTCCATGTCACTCCTGTGGTTTGTCACACCTTCTTAATCTTGGATTGGGACGGACTAAGTGACCGAGTGTGCAATACCCTTCCCCCCGGAGGTCTCGCTGATCGCGGGAGATGTGGAAAGAATATCGGTGTGAAATACCCGATAGTGCAGGAATTGGTCAATTAGCTTGGCAGTCAGTCAGGGATCTGGGTGGGAGGCTGCATTCGCTGAGGGTTGCTGGCGAGGGTAACTGCTAAACAAAGTAGGAGCCGGCATCTACAACTACTTGTATCTATAGCCAGTGCGCTCACACATGTCCACACTTCGGTGTTCCCCCATCTGTTCACCTCCTTGCACCCCACTCATTGCTTCCAATACTATAATCTACCACCATTGTGATTACTATACTATCAACACCTGCCTCAAGGTGCAATATTTGGTAGGCATGATTGGAAAGTTTCTTGTGGGTCTTGGGAAGAAAAGTGATTTCTTAGCTGAATAAATCACTCTTGATAGCTCTAAGACTATGCGCTGGTTTGCGTGGAACACTTGGCGTTTGTTCAGGCTGGAATTGACTTTCACTCGCAACCGCGATAGTCATGTAAGTAGTGGGAGATCTCCCATTGATTGGAGTTTGCGTGGGTAGGTAGTAGGATAGTACTGCACTTGTGCGATATCAGAACTTAGAAACCGGCATATATATGTACTGCGATCCTGTAGTACCAATAAAACTGCCAAAAGGTGTTGGTTTCACACCTTAGATGGTTAGATGGTCAAGGGCTTTAGCAGAATACATAATCTGACTAGCCACTTGACGTCCATATAGTTTCTCTATAACTTTATCCGGATACTTTATTCATTGGCCAGTTGAAGTAGATAAGTTAGTTGCGATCAAACCCCCGCCATAATTTGAATATTAAAATCATTCCAACCCCCACTTTATCTCTATTGACCGTATCTCCCCACATCCCCACCCTACATTGTGAGAACAACCTCCCAGAGATGCGAACCCCGCCAATCAAATAACCAAAATAGTCCTTTCACAAATCCTGTTACCACACTTCTCCCTATCACATCCTATCTATTCCCAGGATAGCACATTGCAATGTGCGAGAAAAGGCTGCTTGTTGGCAACGGCTGTGAGAATCATTATACTATAGGACACTGCTTTTTGTCTATCTAATAAATAAATGATAATTAAAACGCCCTCTATCCACGGTTGTTGATCTAACAGGGAAGGAGGAGAGTAGGGAGGGTAGGACATGAAGAGAAGAAAAATGAACCATACGAGAAGAAAAGGGGTGCAAGCAAGAATTTACAGCAGCTAGGAAAATTAAATAGAAAACGAGAACACGGCGATCCGTACACTCGAGGCTCCTCAGAGTGGCACTATTTCATCCCACCAGCCAGGCCCCCCCAACTACCGTAAACAGGAATTCATAAATTCTAACTCAACTACATTAGATATCCAGTTTTAGATGGATATAATAAAGTATAGGTGCACTCACATCTCATTAAAGTTCCGTAGGTAAAATAAAGGATGTTATCTTAGGACTGCTTCCATGAACGACGGCATGAGAATGAGAAGAAATGGCGGTGTCTTCGATGAGGTGGTCACTGTTCCGCGTTGGACGGTGGTGACTGTTCAGCGTTGAGTGGTGGTGACTGTCTGGTGTTGAGTGGGGGTAACTGTTCAGTATTGGGTGGTGGTGACTGTTCAGTGTTGAGTGGGGGTGACTGTTCAGCATTAGGTCACACTAGAACCACTCCTTCGCGAGAGTATAGCAGCATTAGTACCCGCGTGTGGGCACCGCTAGTTGCTAACATGGGCGGCGTTTGGCCAAGATTATCCCGCTTATGGAGGTTGACCTCTTCCCGCCCACGTAGCATTTTCACCGCTCCCTCAAATCATGCCTCAGCCGCATGTGAGAGCGGGGTTCTGCACTCATTATCTGGCTTATCGGAGTTGACCTCTCCGCGCCCAAGGAGCACTTTCACCACGCCTTCAACTCTATCTGGGAAATAACGGCCCTCCCGGCACCCAGCTGCATGCGAGAGCGGTCTTCGGCCATCGTTATCTGCCTTGTCGTGGTCGACCGCTTTCCGACCAAGTAGCCTCTTCACCATTCCCTCAAATACTGTCCCAGCGGCATGCAAGAGCGGTGTTCTGCCGTTGGTATCTGGCTTGTCAGAGTTGACCTCTTCCCGACCGAGTAGCATTTTCACCGCTCCCTCATGTTCTATCTCAGCTGCATGCCAGAGCGGCGTTCTGCCATCATTATCTGGCTTAGCGGAGCTGACCTCTTCCCGCCTGGGCAGTATTTTCATCACCCCCTCCACAGTGATACAGCCATCATCATTCTTAGCTTCATATGAGAGCGGTGTTCTGCCCTCCTTATCTGGCTTATTGGGGTTGACCTCTTCCGGCCCTCGTAGCATTTTCACTGTTCGTTCCTCTCATGTCTTAGCCGCATGTGAGAGCGGCGTTCTGCCCTTGTTATCTCGCCTATTGGAGCTGACCTCCTTCTGCTCGAGCCGTAATTTCACCACTCCCACATGTCCTCCCTGAGCGCCATGTGACAGCGGTGTTCTGTCCTCATTATCTGGCTTGCCTGGGTCACCTTCTTCCCACTCGAGTAGTATTGTCACCATCATCTCCTGTCCATTCCCGGCAGCATGCGAGAGCGGCGTTCGGCCCATGTTGTCTATCCTACCAGGACTGACCCCCACCTGCCTGAGTAGTATATTGACCACTCCCTCATGCCCATACCCAACGGCATAGGACAGTGGCGTTCGGCCGAGATTATCTATAGTGTCGGGGTTGAAGTCTGCCCGCCCGAGTAGTATCTCTACGACTCAGTCATACCCAAAGGTAGCTGCATGGGAGAGCCGTGTCTGACGCTGAATATTGGCCTCGTCAGGGCCCACCTCTTTCCACCCTACCTGCATTTCCACAACTTCTTCATGTCTATTCCGAGCAGCCCATAGAAGTGGAAAGCCCCCCAAATGCCACCCTTCCTTGTTATCATCACCCTGTATCTCTAATAAAATAACTACAACTTCAACAATTGCAAAAAGGACACACGATGCACTCCACTAAGCCTATGGGATACAATGTAACAAACAAGTTGAACAGGGGGCATTTGTGTTGCAAGAAAGTATGAGGATACATGGCCCTCATATTCCTGAAGCAGGTGTAGGACAAGTTATCTTGCACAGTCTGAAAGATCTTGTTTTGCATGGACTCCCCAGTATAGAGAACAATAAACTAAAAAAAACCATTGTCATTCTGGCCAGCTGAAGCGTCATTAATGCCATTGACTCAATGATCCATGACGGTTTGGGAATTCAGATATGTTAAGCAGATCACGGTCATTGCCATGTGCTTGAGTTGAAAATATTAGGGGGGGCCGAAAAATACTCTTTGACAGTAAAATGGACCAGTCCAACTGTTGATGCTTCCTTATCCACACTAATAAGCCCTGGGCAGCAGCCCAGCTGTGTCGCTATCAAATGTGGATTGGTGGCATTGAAATCCCGGGAGGCTAGCTCGATTGCAAGGGGATAGTATAGCTCATCTGCCATCAATGGCCGCTCCGCCTGAGTGACCTCCATCAATGCTCCCCTCCAGTGTCTTGATTTATCCAGCCCCTGCCCCGTTACCTGTTTAATTGTTGCGCCGTAGGCATCACCAAACCCCAACCCAGGAATGATTTTGCTCAACATTTCTCGTCTCCCATCTATTGCGGCCTCTTGCCAAATTGCCGCGATATTCGTTGAAATGAGGATAAACATAAATATATGTATTAGCCTGTGGGATAGGATTGGATTCACAGCACCGTGGCCACTGCACACATTTCAGGTAGACCTCCGGAAATCTTCTCCAGAATGTCCGCCACGAGGGCCTCATTCTTGGCATCTGGTGTTTCATCCTCCAGCAGTCTGACACGAAAGAATCTTCAGATTGCGTCCTGGACGGGATCAACTGAGACCTAGATTACTCATCCGGCGAAGTAGCTTTCAAGCTCTGGCCGACTATGAGGCCTTCTAGTCACAAACATTCAACCAGCCCAGGATATCTCAAGCACTTCTTTCAACAAATTCAAAAGCCGAAATCGCTGAATTGCCGTACATTCGTCACCAGTGTCAACAATTATAAATGTGGGCTGTAAAGACATTATAAGTTGCAGCAGGTGCTGCATATCGCCGAGTTGCGGTTTCCACTCGCTAACCGCCTTTTTTTGCTCTTGCAAGGCCTGTGATATTCCCTCTCGGACCCTTTCCATTCCACTGATCACCTGCATTTGGGAGGAACCTGGCATACTGGTAGCTGTTTGCTCCTTTCACCCTGCAAAATCAAAGTAAAAATTTATAACAGCAGCGTTTTGTCCCTTAGTCTGATCGCTTAGCCTCTCCACCACCAGCGAACTTTAATTGTACCATATCAGCACGATATCACTCCTCTCTCCGGAGAATGATCCGGGTTACCTAATAAATGTCCTTCCGACACCTGGATTTCCATAGCAGAACAGAACACTCTCATCGCACTCTCCTTGCCCACTCAATCCACTCCCTCTTCCAAATTCCACACTCCTCATCAGGCATTACCCAACCTGATTAACTCGGCACACTTCAATGTCGCCATGCCTCAACTCATGGTCAACTGGCAATAGCCAAGTCAGAAGTGCAGATAACTCATTGGCGCCAGTACAGTTGTTCCACAAATTACTAGTCATTGTAGTATTATAAGAGTTCTGGTATTGAGACAGTTTTTGCTCTCAGTCATGATATATTCAGACATTTTTCCCTTTTAATTACCCGATCTTTCAAAGCGGAAGAGTATAGGATACTAGGTTGATGATATTTCTAGAAGCAGAAGAAAAGTGGGATGTGGTTTAGGGAAAGAGAATCGGGGCTCGGTTAAAACAACCTCCCATTCAGAGCTACAAGTCGTTTCAGCCACCAAGAAAAATCCAGTCAGACCACCAGAGCCCGTTAAACAATTTCACTCATCTTGTTACTATTGGCACTGTATGATAGGGTGTTGTCTGCACGGGTTTCTATTACAGATCATAGCCTAAAAGCTTTGTATGGCAAACCTCATGGGCATATCTGACCACCCATATAAAATTCCCACTCAAAGGCTCATGTTCTAAATGCCAGTACCTTACATGATCCCTCTTAAACCACACACGGTAGCATGCCGAACAAGAAGATTCTCACAGCACTTACTTTAAAAATAATACCCTTCCCGCACTGAGAATATTGTCGTCAACCCGCAAGGGTTTACCAACTCCGCTTTTCCTCCATCACAAGCAATCACCTCTGCTCAATTCCAGGTTAATCAACCTGCCCTCAATTCCATCCTCACCTCTGAAATTGGAAAAATATCGCAAGCTTTCAGAACGAGCCATAACTCTTTGAACAATATTTTTAACAATGCTACTCGTGATAATACGTCTAAAATGTTAGTGTCGTTATCTCAATTAGAGTTACTAGTATGGTATAGAGATATCGGAGACAGGAAAGTATAGGAGCTTGGCTGCTGGAAACCTGCGAATTCAGACGCTGGTATAATGGTAGTCATCAGGTTGAAGCTAATCATTCCATGTTATTCTGCCATGGGGATCCATTGTCGGTGAAGAGTGATATCATATAAGATATTGTGCATCACTACCAGAAATCAAATAATAAGTATTACAGGTAATTGCATTGAAGGCTTACTACAGAAAACGATAATGATAACCACAGCGTTCCGCAGGTCCTGTATCCCCCCAAAAGATCCTACCTTTATCTCCCTCTAATTCCCGCGGCCTCCACTTTACTCACATTGTCCCCGCGGTCGCTGGGCCGGTCACCTATCCTAGGCACAGCATTCCCTCAGTCATCCAGTGACAGCTCCGCAGCCTCGCGCCTCATTGGCCATCAAAAGCCCGGTGGCCCCTTTGGGGCCAAGATAGGTATTCCTAAGCGCAGGGCGTCTAGAGGCTTCTTGAATGGCCAAGTAGTACCAAGACAAGGAATTACCCTGACCCATGCCGCGCAGGAATGGTCGGGGGGGTGTGTGTACATGGGGTATGCATGTCCGGGCAGAGGTCTGAGCAGAAGGTGTTCGGGAGGTTAAGGTTGGGACTGTGGCAGGCGAGTCCGGAGAAGGTAATATTTGCGCATTGAAGGTCGGGGAAAGATGGACAGGGGAGCATGAGAGACAAGACCTGTTGGGAAAGATAGGGCGTGGGAATGTCCCGTTTGGGAGCATAAGCCCGGGGAATGTAATGGAGGGCTGCGGGGCTGGCAAAACCGTTCAACCAGTTTTTCCTGCAGGAGCCTGCCAGTTCCCCCAACCCAGGTCGATACAGATCCCCCTTGCTTTGCCAAAAATCCAAAATAATATAAAAGGACCAAGTTAGCGATCCGGATTGCTTAGAACACTTAAATCATTTAAAAAATCCTCTCATGAGGCGAGCCCTTGATTTTGTAGCCTGGACGGGACCAGTCCGCGATGTTTAGTCCGCCCATGGGGGTTGAATGACAAAGCCCTTGAATTGAACCTTAACCTCATTCTTAATCTAATTCCTGCTTACTCTTTTCTTGAATTGCTCCCAGGTGTGAAATTTCAAAGTTGAGGATAGTCGTCCGTGGGCCTGACAGCTGGACCTACAGGGTGAGACATGTGTATTCAGGGTAGTTGGTGGGGGGAAATGATCCAGGATGGCCAGGGATGATAGGGAGTCGTAAGGGAGGGTGGTGTGTCGTAGTGGGGGGTAGGGGACATCGGGGGACGGTTGAACCAATGGCTACGGTGGTAGTGATCGTGAGGATTTTATCCAGTGGAGTGCAACCTGTGGGCTGGAGATGCAGATCGTGATTGATCTTAACAACCTCAGGGAAAGGAAAGACTTGAGGGAAGTTAAGTACGGGAAGAAAGATACGTTGCATGTGCAGTCACAAAAGAAAAACCTGAGGGTAAAAATATTTTAATAGCTTGTGCGTCCTTTGGCTAGTGCATATTTACACTGGAGCGAGCTCAAAATCCGGGCAGATCCCGATGATGGGAAATATGCAACATTCGAGCTCTATACCGGAGACTTCATAGGGGTGAATATGGTTAAGAACTAGATTCAATCTGAGCGTTCCGGAAGACTAACTATTGATGCAGTAAAACAAAAACATATATCGTGAGTGGGAAAGCAATCCAAGATGAGAATATGGAAGACAGGAGAAAATATGGAAGAGCAGAATTTGATATATGATTCATTGATCAAGCAGAAATGAAATTAAGAAAATACAAACAAGATAAATTAAATACTGATAGGATTGCAGAACTAAGACATACTGACCAGCGTTGTCGTACTCAAAGTGGTAGAAAGTTCATATCTGAAGGTATCATTTCGGCAAGGGTGAGGGTGTCACTCGAGTTATTTCTCATAATTCCATGATGATGGGTTTGGAGGTGGATGATTTCAATTCGGGCTAGTACCGGAGGTCTAAGCTATAGAATTCGCGTCAACTATAGTCGAGTCAGTCTCACCTCTTAGGGTGTGGTTGTCCCAGCCACCCCCAAAAAGACGGACAGACTAGATGGCTGGGAATAATAGTATTATGAAGACACCAGTGCCATCCCACGTGATTCTGGTCAAATAATCCCAGTAGCGGTGTGTCCGATTAGGACTAGCGTGGAGCACAAGCTAACAGGAAGCGTGCTAGTGTATCAGAAGGGGAAACACTAGAGTGTGGACAGGTGAATGATCTAGTACGTGGATGGATCTCTCCGCTGGGCCGCCCAGGGATCTCGTTCTGTTTGTTTAATCTTCAAACCTAACCAATTTGAATAAGTGTGACCCGAAACACTTTCCTCCAGGAAAAGGAATTCTGCCGTCCTGTGAATACAGCAAGCTTTTGCGGGTTGAGCATTATCATGACAGAAGTGCGGGAATGCGTATATTTTCTCCCAGTTTCTGACATAGTCTGGTTTTCAATATTTAAAAATAAATTGAATGGCTCAGCCACGTGAGATGGTTAATATATTCAGAGTTTTCACTGTTCAAAGTTACCTCTGAACCTGCTACAGCCTCCACACTACTCACCTTGCAATTATATCGTCGGATTTCATATATACCACGCGATCGTAAAGCGCTGTCAAGCTATTGTACTATTGTAGTGCAGCCGAATTGAGGGCGGGACCTCAAGGTGTCAACATCTATTGAGTGTTTCTGGCTACAACTCACCCACACAAGTGCAATCTTTACTGGCTACAGGTACAGTTGATCGTACCCTTTGAGATTGGTCGAAACTATTTTCACTGGTCTGTCTTGACTAGTCCCAAACGGAACCCTATTCATAGAATGGAGAAACAATAATTGAATAGAAGGGTTGGGCAAGAGGACCCAGGTGGCAGTTAATGGAAAAGAGACCTAGTTCTCTGAATGAGTTTGCGTACCAGCTCTGCCTGGCTTGGTGGCTGCAAGGTGGGAATTGCGTAGGACAATATCGTGTTGCCTTACATTTGTTCCGCGCTCAAATTACGATTCCCAGATACACCAGTTCGGTACTGAAACGTCAGAGGAACAATAATTCCCACACTGAGTAACCAGTCCCTCCAAGAAGAAACAAACACCCAGAACTGATTGAATATGAGGAAAAGTAATAAGGAAACAGAATTTGGCTATCAGCGCTCACACAATCAGAACAGTTAATCTTTTGTGGATGACGATGGTGAGAATCCCCAATGAATGGAAACGATAGCTCCCCAGGACTAGTAATGGGCAAGATCACATCATGATCGAGTTTGGCTGGGTCAGTTGTCGGCTTGAGCATCTCGATCTTCGGGGTCTCTCGATCAGATCATGATCGCGCAGGGCATCCTTGATCAGATGGATTTGCTCGTTCACGGGTACTGCTTGATCATGCTCGATCATCATCCAGTATACTCGGGCATCTTAGCCTATAACTGATCAGTCTACTAATCTTCGTGGTTGGGTGATGCGATCAAGTTATATAAAGGTAGTCTCCTGGCAAACTAGATGCCAATTCTCTTAGCATGGCTTTACCTTGTTAGCTTCTCAACAAATTACCGAACAACAATCTATCATGACTGCAGACTTTATAATAGGGTTACCACTCTCATCGTTTCGAGTCTAGGGCAAACTAGTCAATACCAGCAATAACTGTCAATAAATTTATTCAACAATAAGTAGGGTGTCGAAACCTATTTGGGCTGCGACACACACTGTCTGAGCCCCAAATTACCGTGATTCATAAATGGACAATAGCGTATGGCTCTTCTTTTCTTGTTATAATATGCCTGAAAATACGCAGATTCCATAGTGAATGAATATTGAATCACTGATCGGCACAAAATCAATCATACTCGAGCAGTGACCATGATGGATCACGTGAGCAGTGACCATTATCGATCCCTTGATCAGCGCTCCCCAGTTTGATCGATCATTCGATCAATAGGCTCCCCTTGATCAGAACATCATCGCGCATGGCCCCCATGATCTGCTTGATTGTGCTGGTGCCCATGACTATGCAGGACTAATGAACGGTGGTGCAGATATCTTGTACAAAGGTCAAGTTCAGCCTTGTGTTTCCCTGACCAAGCTCAATACTCAAATCTCATGATCCATGCAAGTGCTGACAAATGATTCTCTTAGCGGACGTAAATTGATCGATGGTGACTTGGGTGGTTTTTGTTTCTAGAATGGATTTCTTGATCGCGAGAATTGTTCGCTCATACTTCCAGTATTTTGAAGAGTAGATATCCTATCTCAAGTTGTTTTGTTTCCAATGTGGCATCGGGATATCAGAGCCCAACGGGTGAACACTATCTGAGTCGTGTTGCTCGAAACCCGGAAATTCTCACTGAGGCATAATGCTGCTCAGGGGTGGAAGGTAATCATTGCGCCTTATTCTGATACGACATGTCAACTGCGGGGAAGAGCGATATCATGTACCTGAGACCATCATTGCCGGAAATCAAATAATAGTCTTACAGGTATATGCATTGGAGGCTAACCAGAAGCAGTGAAACTAATATCAAAAGCCTTCTGCACATCCTCCTTCCCCCATACGTAGCACTCCTGCCTCAGCTCGCATTTTACCCATATGTGGCCAGCCATCGTCTCGGCCACCTTTTTACCACCCGCATTTAGTACGCAGTCTAGGAGCTCCTATTGCATTGGAAGATATACAATTTAGCTCTTCCGGGCCATTGAGGATATGACTACCAAGGTCCTAGTGATTCAGAAATTCGGGCCTACGCACGGGCATATGATATCAGGGAAGATGAGATTGGAGAGATGCGGTTCAGAATAGTCGACTCCACAGAAGATAATTTTGGGGTAGGTGAGGCAGGCCGGCCATACTGTATTGCGGAGGATGAGATGAGGGAGGGTGATTGAGGGGCAAAAGGAAGACCAGAAAGACAAGGTTGTGGCACGATGGACATCTTGAGTTGGAGAAGTTCTCCTTTCTGAATGTCCTGTTCGGGAAGGTATCATACGGTTCTGGAAAACAAGGCCCCGATGCAAGTATTTGAGTAAGACAGGACTGATAGTCTGGCCACACCGCTTTCATGAGGAGCCGTAGTAGGGCCCCGCCAATTCCTGGAAAGAGGGTGGATACAGACGCCTCATGAATGGCACTGTATTCTACAATATAGAAAATGCCAAAGTTACTGATGCAGACTGTTTGAAATCGTTTAATTACATGAACACATATATTATGACTAATATACCCTGGAATGTGATATGGAGACAACTACGGTTCTGTCAATGTAGTGCAGCAACATTCAGGTCCCCAAATTCCCACCACCGTACTCGTAAACATCACGACATTGACTAGAAAGAACCCCAGGTCCATGTCCAAAGGCGCCTCAAAAGGTCAACGCCCCCCTCACATCACTATGAGAAACAAAAACTAAGACTAAAAACCTTGAGTCGACGGGTAAGGGTTTGCGGGGTTACTCCGTTAGCAATAGCCGGAAAGGAAGATATAAATTTGGCATTGAAAAAAGTGATTACAAACGGAGTAGTTTAAGGGGCTGATTGTTCTTACTGCAGTGAAACTGCGATGGCCATGATTGATTGTGATAAGCCAGTCGAAAGGAAAGACTGAAGGAAGAATTTGTATACAGGAAGAAATATATGTCTTGAGAGAAGCCGAAAAGGAAAAAAAAAACATATGGGATTCTGTGATACTGCTCACCATCCTAGGCCAAATTGGCAGGACTCCACCCACCGGCCACGTGGATACATCTTCCAGCTATGTTACTTGCTAGTATAATTCATATATATAGTTGAAATACTTGCTACAGCTATGCACCTGTCAATACAATCAGAATAACACTAATATAAATAAAGCAAATACTGACTTGAAGTAACGGAAGGGAAAAAGTCAACTTCTATAACAAATAAAATCTTGGACTATGGTAGATAATAACAGCGAGGGGACTAGAACGTATAAAGAAGGGCGAATGAGTTTGAAAAATTAAAGAAGCCATATGGGTAGTAATTGTAGATATGAGCAAGTTGGGGGAGTGGTGGAAAACTATTATTGCTGTTAGAAGGTATATATTGAAATCAAAACAGCAGGGATGAATAAATATTTACTGAACGTATAATGATCAGATTTGGTAAGAGTATTCTGACCGAAGAGCTTTGGAAACAAGTAAACACGTAATGTAATGTTGCTAACTAAGGATTCAGAATTAGTTTAGCCTCGCAGATTTGAAAAGATACGAGAAATCTTCACCAAGGACAAGAAATGCCAATGAATGTATCAAGATTATAACTTACCATTTACTATAGCATTTATAACTCTGACGCTGGAATCCAGCAGGAATAGATACTAGAACATGATCGATCGATAATGGAAAACTGTGGGTGTAAGGCAGGGGGTGATTGGACACCTGTTGATTACTGAGAGCATGATGCTGGATACGATGAGGTGGAAACCGAAGAGGTACTTTGGATCCGATTGGGGGATTAAGTCGTGAATAAATGAATGGTGGAACCTCCTCTTGAATGGGTAGATGGTTCGACAAACAAAGATGCTTATGCCATTCGGCACTGGCATTTTGGAACAACTGCATGGTTTGTGAATCTAACAGGTTGAAATCGGCAATGTCGGTGGCATAATGTCGCCGTGATGTCTGTCGTGAGTGTCCAGCCTGTCGGATTGCGATTGGGATCTGGCTTAATTCCTTTCTCATATCCTCGACGAGATTCACGTGACCCAGTTGCTTTCGATAAATCGAAATAGCGAGGTGTCGATAGACAGAAAGGGAAAGATTATCAAATGTGAGATACACATTTCCATAATATCTTAACAATCTGGATAATCGTCCTGATTTCCAGGCTTGTTGTCGTGAGTGAAACAGTAAGGATCCAATATGAGAGGGAGTTATTTGTTTGTATAATGGACGGGTATGAAATGCCGTTGAGGGGGGAAGAGATCCTTGCGCATTTTGTTCATTTCTAACCATCTTGTGAAATGAATTCTCCGCAAAATTGATCACTGGCTTCGTATAAGCTAGATAGCATATCCACAGTTTACCAATACAGGCTGGTAATGTCCGCAGGATTAGGCTTTCCTTTCCGACCACCCCTTGAGTTTTGTTATAGTTGGTAATAATTGTGAATTCACCATTGACAATAAAAACATGACGCTGGTGACTGTTGGTATTGGAAAGTAATACCGGAAGCAATTCGGTTCCTCGCGGTGGTTGACCACAGCTGAGTTGTGTTAGTATAAGCAAAATCTCGAGGAATATTTCCGCCGCTTGAAGGAGTTGCTCAAATTCAGCAGCTACCACAATTCTGTCTTTTGAAGGGGATTTGTGCGAGATCACGGGAACAAAGAGCGATGACGTCGGATTTCCTCTGTTTAGAAAACGTAATAGTATTCGGCGTGGATTGAGGATGGCTGTGTTCCGTATATCATGGAGAAAGGAATATCCAATATCGCGATTGCCCAACTCATCACGAATTTCTCCCAGATCGAGTTGAGATAAATCATCTGGTTGCCATCCTAAGTACTTCGTACCAATAGAATATGCAATATTTGACAACTCATGGATCATTCTACGGAATAAGGTCAGTTGAAATTTCTGACCATGATAAAACAAAACCTGGTGGTCAGATGTCCACTGAATGAATGGATCTTTCACCCGTGTACAACATTTCATCCCATAACCCAGAAGATTAAGTATATTCCCGAATGGATATTCCGATGTTGCTGTAAGAAGATCTTGATGAAGGGTTTTGAAAATCGTCAAGGTGTCATTTCGTTGCGCTTCCTTGGTTTTGGTATGTGCCTCATAAATTACAATCAGACGCGCACAATAAATGAATCCCGCCAAAATTGGTGTATAGGTGTTTGGTTGACGGAACGATCCAGTTGCTATGTCAATACCCAAACATGCAACAAAATGAAGAAGCGGACTGCTCATGGCATTCTCAGGCAGATATTGCTTGAGGAGTGTGAAAAGTATTCGATGAATTGCGCATTCCAGATTCACCGTTGAGTCCTGTTCTGACACCACCAATTCTTCGGCTTCAAGAAGCAACTGCTCCCGGAGAAATTCTTGTTCAGATGTCAATATCAGAAGCTTATTGGAACTAGCTTCAGGCTCATAAGAACGGCATAAATAACAGAGTAGCCGTGACCAGTAACGCATATAGCGCTTAAATGTTGCCGGAGATTGAACAAAACGAAATGGGGCGGGAGAGCACTCAGTTGTTGTAACACTTCTTGTCCAACGGAGCAGGGCATGGGAACTTGTTGCCGCTATATCGGCAGCTTTCTGAAAATAGGAGTCTGCAGTTTGCAAAATCAGGGCGTAGATTCGATGAGGGTGATCAGGATCGTGTACATTCGGGAGTAAGGTCTGCAATGCTATATCCGAGAGGTTGTGTCCGGCAAAATATTCTGACCAACCAGTACGGATTAACCATGGTGTATCAGTAACACCAGGAACCTTGTTGAAGGTAATTGTTCTTTGAGATATTTCCCCATAATAGTCGCGAACAAATTCTTCAATATCCTCATCCTCCTCTTCAATCTCACTGTCAAAATTGCTTAAAGTTCAGACTCGTTAGAAGCTATTCATTTTGATAGGATTCACAATCGCATACCTTTCTGACTCTATCCGATTATTCACAACATCTAATACCCTTCCGTAATCTGATTGGCAATTGATATTTGCGATTCGCCCTTCCCCTTGGCTTTGGTTACTTGAATCTCTAGGGATGCCAAGTGTTTGCAGAATTGGTATTCCCCAAGCAGGTCTTCGGGTAAATTGTGGTCGATGATCGAACAGCGTAAGGTCTACTACTGGAAACCAACGCTTATATCGGTTGGGAAAAAATGACTGCATGAGAACCTTTTGGCACAGGAAGTCCTCGGGTTTGTTCATTTTATGAACCTCGTTCTGATGACGCATAAAGTGATCTGTTGATTGGGATAAATATTCGCATTGACAGGAACCTCCTAAACTTTCTTTACCGCAGAGCAAAGGTCGACGGCAGTACCATCCATAATGGATATCAAGATAGTTGATCGGTGTTTGAAATGAGTCTGGATTTCGAACCTCGTGGACATGTGCTGTATTTAATCGCACAAACACCTTTTTCAGCACCTTAAGGAAGTCTTGATCGGCGTGATGGTAGATTCGAAAATGTTCTGAGGGCATGGTATTATCCTTTCCGGTTGAAAGCCCATATCGGCAGGACTGACAAATAATAACCCGACTGTGCTTATGAAAGGAGCAGCCAATTTCTGGTAGATGATCCATGTTCTGAAATTCGATATTTCGCCTTCCGAATCAATATACTGACCTAGGGTTCTTAAAAATTAATCCTGGGTCCTGAATTCGCAAAATTGACGTAACATACTGTGAAACTTAATCACTGTTTATTTGACAGTGATCTACAATGACAATGTGGATTCGAGATTGGTGTGAATCCTGAGAGAAACGAAAGGCACGAGAAGGATAGAATTATAAAGAGAGAACGGTTAAAGGATTGAGAAAATACGCGTGATGGTGAGAATCGCGTCAATACTGGTTGCACCTATACTATCTACTAGCCAATTCGGGCTAGCTCATATGGCTTAGCTTTTGCCCCTTTCTTTATCGCCACAACGCCATTTCAGCTCTTTCTTTTTACATCAATCACAACAAATATCGGTAGCCACAATCTCAAGATGTGTTTTGCAACAATCATCCAGTTTCATTGCGGATTTCATATGTATTGCTTATGGGAATGCTCTGCACAACAATCCGTACCGTGTATATCACGTGGCTCATTGCATCCAAGAATCTTTATACCCGAGATTATTATTCCAGGTTCCTGCCCTTCATTCAACTGCGCGTTACATTACCCTTTTGCCGATTTGACTATGGTCACGATTTCACCGCCGAGCACACCTTAAATACACTCTTGTCATCTCTTGGCTACTGGTTTGCTCTCTAAGTCATATTCGTCAATCTTGTTATTGTGTCGGCTAATATCTTACAAGTTGCACTCCTCATTAGACGGATAATCCTCAGCTTACGCTGGCATGCACCCCACCGCGCATTGATTATATTCAATGATCACCCCTATTACGCACTCACTTTCCTTACTCAATCACAGTTTCAATCCAGTTTGCATACTCTATCAGATTACTTTTATCCATTGCCACCGACCGAGACCTTCGCTTTATTCCAGTTAGACACTTTGTTTATTTTATTCTTCACATGTATCTTTCCAGAAGGATTTCATTAATATTTACAATATCATCATCATTTAGTCTCCCGGTTTCTTTGATCTAACTGGGAATCATTGTCGTTCCTTTCACAATGTCAAATCTAGTGTCTTGTGCAATGCATTCTCACATCGGAATCCAAATATCCAAATACTTCATTCATTTACATTAAACTCAGACACTACAATACCTTTCATAGATCGCATGCTAAATCAATTACTAACCGGGGAAAACATACTACAACATATCAATATACTATTCACGGAAATATTCAGTCTTCGCAAGCGACCAGGTTGGGCTGCAGATAACCAGGCAGCCATCAGTACAGCCAGCCCAGGCCAGTGTGCCCCAGGCCTGGGCTTTGTGGGCTACGGTTTGGGGGAGTCTGCAGGCTTCATGGATACTTGGCTGTGGCACCAGGCTTTCGGTATATTCCATGTGACAAGTCAACATTTCGTTGATCTATGGGTGATATCTGCGTATATCTGAAGATGCCCGCAGATTTCTGAAAATGCCCGCAGATATCTGAAAATGCCCCGAGATATCTGAACATACATGCAGATATTGGAAAATGCCGCCAATATCTGAAAACGCCTGCGGATATCTGTCAGGTTTTCAGGCTTGCGCCATACCATTTTAACTTAAAAATATTGTGATATGTTTTGGACATCCTGGTAGACGGAGCGCAGGTAGTTGCTGGCCTTCTCTTATCACACGATCATTTGCTATGATACTTTAACCATTAGTGCCTGTTTGGATATAACGCTTCTGTTCTCTTTCCTCAAACAAGTTGTGTGTTCCCTTGCATCTCAAAGCGGAGAGAAGGCCATTTTCACAGTATGTAGAAACGGTCGCTAAACAGGCCCTTAACCATTCACAGATGATGGACGGGAACAGAACACTTTTAATCACCCTGCCCTTCCTACACCACAGAGAAATTTCCCCCGGTAGGATATTAATTTCTACAACGTATTCTACTATGTATTTACATTCTTACTTTATGTTTTTAGGTTTCATACTAGAGGGGCTGGTGTAGTAGTACTATTCTCAGGTTAGTTAGTGATCAGCACGATCATGAGAGCCAGGCTGAATAGAAAGAAGGTTTCCTAGTTTCCTTCTCGGTTGCAGGTAGATGCAATCCACTCTTTTGCGGCCGTAACTGTAAGTGTTTAATCTTCTTCTCTTATTGCAATCACATTTTGTGACTTGAAAGCCTGCAGATATCTGCAGTCCGGCCAGGCCCAGTCAGATAGGCGCTGAAAGCCGGAGAGGAGCCCACACTCCAGCCTGGCTGGCGGGCAAAAAAGCTGCAGCTGGCCGCCGTAAACCGAAACCTAACCATCGTGGCCGCTTGCAAACGCTGGTGATATCCAGTGCATGAGTAAACTCCCACATACTAGCAGAAACAAGATAAGTCTTGCCCGAATAGAGACCTAGTTAAAGCCCGCTGATAATGTAACTATGTTTGCACAAACAGGTACAGCCTCTAACAGGTCTGCTAGTTGATCCATCAGCCCAGTGTAGGATTGACAGGCCTTCAGCCCAATGAGTAGATATTATCATTCAGGCGGATTTAAACCGCCAGCATCTGAGTTCTGTGTACACATCGCAAATCACCTGATACACATGTGGCCTCTTATGTTATAGGTTCTTTTTGTTGAAAATAGGAAAGCAGGTTCTAGTATTTGTGCAGCACATTCTCGAGTACCAGATATCTAGACGCGGAGAGTAAAACTTTTAAAAAGATTTGTGAAATATAGAGCCTGATACCTTTGCTGTTTGAAGGACAAGTTTGGCTCAGTGGAGATCTGTTGAGCAAATACAGGAAATTACATGAGGGGAACAAAGGGTTGGGACCGAAGGTTAGCTAAGCGATAGAAGGAGTATAGAACGACCAAGTGTTATACTGCAAGGATAGCCACACAAAAGACAGTATTGGAAACGATCCGCAATAGAATGGTTCGGAAAACGCTGTAACAGAATACTGAGGATCCCAGTGAGTTGGGGACCATGTGGTATACTCTAGATGGATAGCCTCGGAGATAAAACCAGAACAGACTTTGACACAGATAAAGAAGGTGTCTTCCTGTAGATAGCCTGTGTAAATTAACTGGTCACCACTAGCTGTACTGAAAGAACAACAATCTCTAGACTCTCTAGCTATATAATAGCTCACATTATTAGAACTTATCAGTTCAATCAGTGTTCCTAAGGGTGTAGTCTGTCTTTCTTTGGCCTGGAACGGGACGTACACCAAGTTTCAGACCTTGGGCCGGGACAGACACCCAGTGGCACTATATACTGACCTCTGCTCGGGACAGATGTGTTGAAGAACACCGGCGATCACTCCATGCTGATGTATTTTCCTTTGTCCCAGTTCGCATATTATTTCTTGTGTGTTAGTTTCCTTGGTCACTTATTATCAATCAAGAGGAGGAGCGGATATACCTTGATGGTATACTAAAGGATGTTTCGGATGAATGGCCGGTAATGACCGGACAAGAAACCGAAGACATAAACCGGAGTTGAAGGCGGAGTTGAAGGCGGAGTTGAAGGCGGAGTTGAAGGCGGAGTTGAAGGTGGAGTTGATGGCGGAGAAGAAACCGGACCGGAAACCGGTGAATAGGCCAGAATGCCTGACGGAAATGGGACCGGAACTGTATTTGCCCTAGGTATCTCCGGATGCATTTCCGGGAGAGAACATGGTAGAAACTTCTCTTTCTATTGTCTATATAAACCCTATACTCCACCATAGTTAGACAAGTAAGCAGAAAGTCACGCTTCCGATCAATATACTCACACCCCTCTCTTGACTTCTTTGTACTTCTTCATCTTTCCAGCGCTTTCTTCTCCCATCCAGAACTCATAATAATAAGATGGCCAGGCCCTATTGATCTCTGAGTTTATATTTCATTTTCGAATTTCATAACCACTAGGTAAGTGTTCTCAAGATAAGAAACATTTTTATTCTAATGAAGAGAGGTTTAGACTCTACATTCATGAATCAAATTTCGCTATCAATCAACTAATGCTTCCAGGGACATCCAATCCTGGTTCTAAGCACCTTGAGGCAATTCCACTTCTTTGACCGACAAGGGATGCTTGTTCTTACTCAGGATCGTAGGTAACCTACGTGTAATGCCCGTTCTTGTGCAGGACATTAGGTTACCTACAGGTAACACCCATCATTATCCAAGATGGTAGGTAGCCTAGACATGATGCCCGTCAAGTCTCAGACTTGTAGGTACTGAAACGATGACTTTGGTTCAGGCAGATACTATTATCTGGTGAGCAATACTAACTGTAAAGCAAAGGAATTAACGAAATAAATTGAACGGGAAATGATATCACTATCAGGAAACGAAACAGTACCGATGTAGGCAATCGCCGCTCGCACAAAGAGTAGAGTTAAAGAAAACCCAGACAACGATAAAAGAACCGTAAAGAAAGAAGTAAAACGACCGATCAAACACAAGGTCAGAGTCGTCTATGAACCGGTTATTTACCTCTCATGCCCGTCCTGTGTTCGTTGCCTTGTCTGCGTTGCCTCTCCTCTTTCCTTTTGAACCCACAATCCTTGCCCCTTCTTAGTAATGACATGCCCACTCCACCGCTCGAACTAACTAGCCATCTAAGCTGCCCGCTATAGAAAAAAAAATACAAGTACAGGAATCAATTTAGAAAGAGATAAGTAGGCCCAGTTTCAGCCCCACAGTACCTACTGGAAGTTAGAATTTCCAAAAAAGACAGCACGTCCCACCAGCCAACCTGCCGTCCTGCGCTATTTACAAATGAGGGACTCAGTGCGTGACGATGCTTGGCAACCCTACCCAGGATGGTTCGGACCCTAGGATGCTTGCGAACACTGAGTTCAATAGTGTAGTTTCTGATTGGGATCGGAGCCGATTCTGACTCCCTAGTCCCTGCTCATAAACACACGGATGGGGTTAATTTGGGATCGATCCCCACCCAGCATCTTTAGCGGGCCAGTCCCCATAATTCTCTCTATAGACCCTATTTCCTGGACAGCCATTTGCACCAACCTTTGGTGATAGCAGTGGTCTAATAACAACTACCCGCTGCATAGGTCAAAGCCACTTTAGCCAATTTATTGATTGGCCATGAGAACGAGTTACTCACTCACTCTGGAAACAATAGGCTCCGTTTGTCTCATGATTTAACCAATATACGGCAAACATAGTACATGAAAGAAGAAAGTCATATCATTGAGAGGTGACAGTGGAGGAGAGTGTCTATAGGATATACCTTGCAAACTAATGTAAAAGAATAGGGTATTATTCAATATATCATAGGAGATTATTGAGGGAAATGGAATGAGATGACAGATCTGACCAATGGTACAACAATCAATATAGTCAGAATTGGGTTATTCCATGAGGGATTGAGGAATGAGTTCTATATCTCTTGAAAGCTTACGAGTAGACAGATCATTCATTGACTACTGTAAAATACACATGACGGTAAGAGGCCATTTCGATTTGAATTTGAGTTCCATAATAGAATGGTAAGTGAACAGTGTTTAGTTGCATTTTGAATTAGCATCATTAGTGGGGTTGTTAGGTGGTAGCTTCGGCGTGAGGTATTCCGACAGCTAGGACCTTGATCGTAATTATATCGCAGAACTTGTTAAGAAGACACAAGTAATGTAGGCTAGATATAATGGTTTGCTTCAGTATAGATCGTCGAAGTATTGGTAACGATATAAAAGTGTTGATAACTTATTATATTGATAAGATCTCTTCTCCGGGCTTGTTGTTTCTAATAGCAGCGAAGATGCTTCGATATTTATATTCCACGTCTGAGCAATCGCGGTATACATGCTAACTCTATACTAACTAAGTACCTTGCCGGCAACAATGCGAACTTCATCTGTGTGCGAACACTCGTAGACCCTGAAAACTCTCTACCACACCTTTTGCTCCCATGGCCAACTTATCGCTCTACACTTTCATTATTCCTAATGGTGTGGAGACCACGTCAGGTGTCAGCTCATCCGTTTATCCGTTGAGAGCAATGGTTACGAATTATCTTGCCCTCGTGCTCTTCGAGAGTAATCTAACTCGCCGGACAGAAGATGGCCAATCTTCTTTGGTTGGTTCCATCGAGAATTCAACCTGCAACTGCATGTTGCATTCTGTTCTTCCGGGATTACACGACTTGCCCTCGGGATCGTACCAATAGGTATTTTCCCTCGGACTCCATCTTTTACAAACTTGTCCTCTGTGGATTCACCGGATCCACTTACTGGGCATAGTTACCTCCTTCATACCTCACACGACTTTGTGGATACAAGGGGACTAACTTGCGTGCAAAGGTCCCGTTACCTTCAACCCAACCGGGCAACTGTCTGTCTTCAAGCATCTGTAACCTTATGTGTCCTTGTCCGATTCACCTGCCTCCACCTGCATAAGGTGCCCGGAGGTCTCCCCTCATATATCCTGGGAACAGGATCCGGTCGGACGGACGGCCGCGACGTATACGGTGTTATAGGATGTGTTCCATCGATAGTGGTCATTGGTGTTGGGACGCAACTACCTAGGCGGCCAGTGATGACGCGCCGTTCCAACGCTGGGGCTGGAGGGGGGTGTTATCTTTTTCCTTTGAAGTTCGTGTGCGTCAGGGTAGCGTAACTTTGCCCCGTAAATCCTTACAGGGAGTCCGTGCGCCTAACAGGGGTGTAAGAAAGCAATACTACTATGAAGCCTCAATATCTCAAATGATAGGATAGAGTTCGGTAAAAGGTCATAGGGGTGTGGTCTCACTTGACTGCCACCACCCTTGCAGCTGCTCAAGGGGGATATTATTCAGGTTATCTTGGCTACGCTCTCGTCCTTGGCCTACCCGTAGTTATTTCCTCCGTGGATCCCTGCTTGTTACTATCAAACTTGAATGAAAACATGTGTGGGAAGTGGATAGGGTGGGAGTCTGGAAGGAGTCGTGGGGAGGGAATAGCTAAGATTACTCAAACCTCCAGGGCAGTGAGTGGTGGATGAAAAAGGCCCTGCAGCCCTTGTCTTTTTGGACCCTGAAGGTCCTGTAACGAACTCTATGATAGGGTATAGAGAAGAATATGACTGTTGAATCAACAAGGGTTCATTGAGACCGGTGAGAAGGAATTGATAAAAGGGAATATTGGGTTAGATGAATCACAACTACAAAGGCTATACAGTAAGAAGAAGATTCAACTACAATTATAGTAGAAGAGCAGCAAGTATTAGACGATCTAGCCGAACAGGAACATGAGTTGACTGGAAATAGAAATGAAAACTAATACAATGATCAGGTGGAAAAGAGGATAAATAGAGTTTGGCTAAAGTCCAGCCTGGGATCCATCTGCCGGTAGGTTATAGACTCTGCCAAATTTCAGATCATAATTGAATTACATTTTTACCTAGTCAGATACAGCAACAATTACCTCCATAGCTGCAAAATCGTAGTACAATAACTACTCCTAGGTTTCTAGTGCCATAGATGACTGAAAGCACAAAATGTAGTCTGAGAAAAGATCGCTGGGGAAGGCAAAAGACTCGCCTCTGGGAGTGAATTTACCAGGTTTGGCGATAAACAACTAGGACAGGGAAGAAACAAGAAAACAGTACAAATAAGCACAAAGGTGATAATACAAAAACAGTTACTTAAATCAATAAGAGAATCATATTAGGTTTTCGTTAGAGCAAAACAGATTATATAGATAGGCCTAGATTTATGTACAATAATATATAGAAAAGAATATCTTGTAGGAAGAAAGCACACCTTGTCAAATTCTAGTCTCATGTAAAAAGGACATGAATACAAAGCGTCCTTTTAAGGATAACAAATACAGAAAGAATACGTGTTTGTAGACAGAAGAATACCTGTACCAATTCGCTATTTAAATTGTTTAATACATGAAGAAATCCTTTTTGGAAAGCTAAAAGCATGGTGATTTTAAGACCACTTGGATTAGATAATAAAGGTAAATATAGAAAGTAATTTGTCAGGCAACAGAGAATGACTAAATAAGATCACCTTTCCGCATAAATTATATAGCGGCAAGGTTGCCTTGTAAGAAGTAAGAATATAGCAGCAAGGTTGCCTTTGAAAGCACTAAGAATATAGAGCTAAATTATACATTTATGTAAAACAGCAATAAATACAAAGCAGGATTTTGGTTACAATTGATATATGAAGAAACCTTTGTTTTTGGCAAAAAGGATACAAATATAAGGTATTTTATTTATTATCATAATACACTGAAATAGTACATCTTGTAAGCCAAAGGTAAATATATAGAACTCATTCTTGTAGATAAAAAGTATAAACATATAGGGTATGCTGTCTGGCAAAAAGATAAAATTGAATAAAACCATTTTTATACACAAACAATATATAGAACTGGTAGTCTGGTTGGAAGATAGGTGAAGTGGGAAATATATGCTGTGATGAAGAAAGTTTACATATACAAAGTGTCCTTTTAGTTGGAATTGATTCACAAAAATACCTCCTTTTTAGGCAAAAAGGATACGCATACAAAGTATCCTTTTAGGTAAGATAATACAAGGAGGGAGCTCCTTTATAAGCAAAAACAAAATAGATGAAAAACGTTTATTCAGCCATTGAATATAAAAACATGCAGTGTCTTGTGTAACTGAAGGGCCTAATATAAGACCTTCTCTTTTCTGTAATCATCCTAGATATAGAAGGCTCCTTCTGTGCATAAATGTATTGATAGTCAGATTATACTTTTATGTAAAAAGGACATATATACTGGGTATCCTTTTAGCCTGAATAGATATAATAGAATGCCTCATGTGATCCAACATAGATTTATATAAAATATATACTTTTTGGAATAAATAATTCACCAAGTAAGTATCATTTTCTACAAAGAGGACAAATCTTTCTATTAACCCAAATAACCACTACTATACAAATATTATGTGCCTAGAATTCTATATTAGAGATTAAAAATCTGATTATTTGAATAATGAAAATGGTATGATATAGGGGCAAATTCGAGTATTTCATTCCAATAGACTTTGGAATCTTATATTAACATAATACAGAATATCATCATAGCTCTTGAGTCAATTATTAAAATATCTGTAATCTGTTTCACTCACTTCAAATAACAGATAATATTCTTTTTCTCATATAACATGATACTAGTAAAATAACATTCCTTATATGAGCAATTCAGATATGTAATTAACTGTATAATTTGCGATAGTTTCCTATTATGTTAGCTATAAACCTGTTTGAATTTGTAATTTGTAATGTGAGACGATGACAAAGATAGTCGTATTCTGAAGTCCGCTGTACATGTGTTGATATGAGTACCAGACCAGAATTACCAGCCATTCTATTTGTATTTGTGTGTAATACTCTTACCCTCCTTCTATCCTTTCTTACCTCCTCCTCTCTCAACCATTCATTTCTTTGTTGACCAACATTTCTCACACACTCAAGATCAGCATTTCGTGAATAGAACTATGGTTTGCCCTGCTCTCCAAATTGTAGAGTATTTTTACAACGGTTATTGACTTCAATCCAACATATAGGAGAGTGATAGTACTCAGAGTGCCATTTTGGCGGATGTTCAAAAGTTTCTGGTGGAGGAAACACTTACTGTGATTGCAAATGACAAATTGGTAAGTAATTATATAAGCAGAGGCAGAATTAATTAGAAACTAACTAAATTATATGATTAGTCAGAGGGTTTGGTTGAAGGAATTGTCAAAAGATGGTCAGTTGAGGTTGCAAAGGAGGTTATGGGTCGTTTAGGATATGTCCGCCAAGTAGTCGAAGCGACTCAGGCTCCAAGGGCTTATAGATCTCAAATTTCCTTACCGGCTAATCAACAATCCCTTTCTGGTAAGTACTTCCCCTAATTTGTATTAATTTCAATTTACTTTAACCATCTTCTAATGCTAATATATGTATTAGAGCTATCAGATGACGATCTGGCAAGCCTGTCGGATTCAAGCATGTCGACTATTCAGGGAATTAACTATGCCGCTACTGCCCCATCTGTAAATCCAAAATGCTTAGTCATTATCCCACGTGCTACAAACCTAACCCTTAGTATGCTACCTTGTCTTAAATTTGAGCTTGCCAAGTGCTGACTAATATAATAACAGGCAATTATGAAGATAGAACTGGTCTTGATAACGAAGATGAGAGTGAAGGTAATATGGCAAGGGATAGTGTTGATGGAGTAACCAAGCGTTCAGGTAAGCAGACATGCAGGGGTAATGAGACCAAACTAATATGAGCAAAGCTGGTCCCAAGGTTCCAGCCCTTAAACCTCATATTCTACGTCAGATTTTGGGTCAGCATATGAGCGGAAGGTTTAACCACCTCGAGAGGAATCCAATTTTCGTGTTTCCAGAGTGGCAGAAGTATGCAAATTACAAGTTTGCAACTCATAGTCGTGCGGAGTCAGCCTTTATGAACAAGCTTTTAGACCAACTTGTTGAGCCCAAAAGCCTGATTAGAGCTATTGAGTTGTTGGCCGCTGTCAGTGAGCATAAACAGTCCGCTGCCGATGTTGAACCGACACATGCATCTCTCGTTCTGGCCCCTATTACTAATCATCATCCAGTCTCTGCCACCGATGATTTGGAGCTAATGATGCAGGCGGCAAGACGTGCTCAAAGCTATGTTAAAGGGTTTGAATCGGCACCCTATGAAGCACGGCTCCGGATTATTCTGGCCTACTGTACCCTTTACCTAACCCTCGAATATGGTGTTGCCAGCAAAATCCGCGCAGAGCACAAGACGTTCAATAAGAATCAAATCAAGGCAGCAAAATGGGCCATGTTCAATACAGAGATGGGTATAGGCGAGACCCAAGTTGCCGAGTTGCACCAGCTACAGGACAATGTAAAGTTTGGCAAGATGCTTTGGAATTGGGCAGAAGACTGCGGAATTGTCTGGTTGGCAGTGTTCGCTGGTATGGACCGTGGGATAAAAACCTTTTTGCGCAAGTGTCCATCAAAGAGTGGCCGTTCTAAATTGGCTGGAAGCCAACTTGCAACCAAGGACTCCTGGGTTGCGTTTTCAGAGGCCTTTGCGGGAGTGGTGGTAAGCTTATTGTTTGCACCTATATCACCAGTTTTTACCGTCGCCGAGCTTCTCCGCCTTTATATTTCTCAAGACAACGGAACAAATTCAGCTTTTCTATTCCAAGAGGCAATTTGGACCATGGGATATAAGGCAAACCTCTATACTATTGATTGTAAGAATCAGAGGGCTTTGCAGGTTAATAATGCTTTGGCAGGTACTCTTTTTGAAAGAGTCGGCGTGGACATTCCCCGCCTACCACGATCGTTGCTCAACCATTCAAACTCTATCCGTATTGAGCTCGTAAGCTGGGTGTTGCATTCTCCTCCCACTACTATGATTGAACTAAAGGATGAGCATGGTCCTGAAACCACTTCAGCAAAGATATACCTGGTAGATGCTGCCTGCTTGTTTGCTTGTACTAGAATTACGAAACCAGTATTCTCCTTCTTGGTGCAGTTGTGGGATGCATCTGGTATCAATAGCTGGTGTTGCTTTTCCCTTCAGGAGGGTGAGAGATTTCTAAATCTGAGTCCTGGATGCTCTATCTATACTGCAATGCAGAAGGCGGCGAGATCCAAGTCATACTACAACAAAGTCAACTTTCTCTTAATTCCGGTCGAAACCTCCACCTCCTATCTGCTTCACATTTGCAATCTACTTGCTCATACCGTTACTGTCTATTACCTACCTGGTACCCAGGATATTGAGTCACTCTTGAAGCACACTTTAAATGTAAGTTGATCATTCCAGTTGAGGATTGAGTATCTAACCGGATTTGTAGGCTTTGAGTGAATACCACCTGTTCGTAGGGTGGGAGATTGAGGCAGAGTCCATAAAACTCAATACCGAGGAGAACCAGGGGTCAAAGAGGGAATTAGGCCTAATAATGCTTGCATTCATCCATTTTCTGATGCGCAGATCCTATCTTGGTGATGAGGAATTGGGTTCCATGGAACCAATCTTTCTTGACCTTATCATTCTTGGATGTTTGAAGGCTATCTATATGGAGGGTCTTGGAGGCCATGAACATGTTTTGCCCTTGTCGATAATGAACCTGTAATTTTACACACTCTAGACATTCAAGTAGTTAGTTCAAATCGAGCCTCTCTGAACCATATACTTTCACACCCAATTTCAAGTTATTATCTGTGCAAAAATGGTCATCATCAGGAAAAAGGTTGCCTGCGTCAGATAAAGTAGTGTTGTGTCCTGACTCTATTATTCTGGACTTGGCCTCCCGTGGATCTTGTGTGTCTTGTACACGTGAGCGACATCTGGTTGCGTCTCGCGCGCCCAGCGACGCTTGCCTGCACTGGGTTTCATCCCGACACATGCCACTAAGCAACCCTGTCTTCCATCATATATCTTGACTTATTCCTCAATACCATTACACATCAGGATTTACCACTACCCCTCAATCCCCTGTCAGCCTTCCTGGTCTTCTAGCCCACATGTGAGCAATGAGTATTTCTTGGCAAAGAAAATATCGTAGAGGCTGGCGCCTGGTGAGACAGCCCTGATGCCTTTAATCTTAAATTTGCACTCAAGCCCCCAAGTGACACAGGCACTCAAAGTTCTATTTTCACAACATTATCTTTGAATTAGCGCAAATGCCAGCTAAGTATAGCCTGAAAGCTAGTAATAGCCATAGCACTCTCAAGTCTGGCCTAGTACCTGGTTGTTTCTCGACACTTAACCTCAGACTGGACACGAACCGACATACTCTTTTCATTACAACACTTCATATCCATACTCCCTGGCCATAGCTGCACCACTCTACCACAGCCAGAAAATCAATCCTGAATATGACACTTGGAGGTTCGTGGGCTAGATGCAAGCTATACAGCAGTATAAGATTCATCCCCAGAGCGATAATAATCGGGATGTTAGAGGGCTTAATTGGGAGGGTGCTTGTGATCCTAGAACTCGATGGCAGATTCCTCCACCAACATTGCTCAGATCGTGAATCTGATTGCAGGAGACTGTTGGTCGCAATGCCAGCTATGCAGCGGCATAAAGAACCTCTCTTTGGTATTAAAGCTCAGGAAATGGCTGACCCATATGCGAGCTGTCTTTATATATACCCTGGCGATCTCAGTACCCAATAGCGAACCCCTCTATAACCCCTGCTCTGATTCTCAATCTATTTGCGGGAGGCTCTTGCGCTCAATGCCAGCTACCGAATGGTATAGGATATGTCCCTGTCACATCAAAACAGATAAGATAGCTTTCTTCTATAGAAGATGTAGCAGGAAACAAGCTGGTGATATTTTACTAGATCGCAGATATCTCCATGACTGGTGGACCGAGCTTGATTCCATTTGCAGGAGGTTGCTGGGCCTGACATCACTTTTCCTAGTGTTTGTTACGGGGCCTCCGGGGCACCAAAACACACTGGGCCCTGGCCTAATTTCCGGCCCCGCCCCGCTGAACGGCTCCGGGCACGGCGTCATTTTTTAGGGTTCCCAGCCCCTGTTCCCGGCCCCACCCATTCCCCCGACAGGTCCCCGTTAAAACAGGTGCGAAGAAACGGACCCCATCGAGAGAATCAGTGGGGACTCGCCCTGGACAGGGGTGGGGCGGGGATAACCCCCAAAATATCCCCCCCTTGCAGGTTGTAAGGGCGGGCCCTGGCAAGGCAAAACCTGCCCTGTCCCGCCCTGTAACGAACGCTCAACTTTCCCACTGTATAGGGCACATCTCTCTTGTATTGAAACCCAGGTAATTGTTGTCTTCTGTGAAGAGGATCTTTATTTTACGCCTGGCGAGATTCTACTCAATGGCAGCTTAAGCCACAATAGGTGGACAGATGTTGCCGCTCTTTACTGGGGGTTGTTGGGTTCGACGGCAGCTCCCCAACGGTATATGGTACCTCTCGGTTGCATCAAAGCTCATGAATTTGCTGTCTTCAGTGTAGGGTGTATCTGGTATCAAGCTGGCGGAAGTTTTCTCGACGGCCGATTACTCCACAATGGTTAGAGGAATTCTAATGCTCCTTGCGGAAGGTCGTTGCCCATGACAGAGGCTTTAGGTTCATATTATATGATTCCCCTGCGAATTTTATAGATGAAGTTATACTGCTAAATAGTGTGATTGCGATCCCAGGACTCGATAGCGGATTCCTCTACAACCAGTTTTCCGATGCTGGATCTGATTGTGGCTGGTTCTTAGGCTTTACACCAGCTATTCGGAGGAATCAGGTACATCTCTGTCACCTCAAACCGATCAATCCACCAACCCCGGTGAGAGTGGTCTGTGTACAGGTCCCTGAACTCGATACCAGATTCCTCCACAACCACCTGGCCAGTTGTGGATCTGATTGGAGCGATCTTTGGGATCGACGCCAGTTAGAGGATGGTATAGGTTCCTTCTCCCCGCGATCTTTATTCATAATGTTACAGCCCGAAATGGTTTGCTGGCGATCCAAGAACGCAATTGGTGATTGCTCTATAATCGTGATGCCAATTCTTTACCTGATTGGCGGGTACTGTTGGGCTCGATGCCAGCCATATGATGGTATAGGTTTCTTCCCCGCGCATATTCTATTCATGAAGTCACAGTGCTAAATAGTACTAAGTGGCAGATGCGGCAAGCAGTGAGAACTTGAAGGGTGCTTATGAGTGAGTGTTTCTCTGTGAATTGGCAGTGGCCTGTATGTTAGAATCATAGAAGGCTACTAGTAGTAGATTTGACAGGTTGAAGGAATGAAATCTATTGTGACCCAGGTAACCAAAGTCAGAAATAGGTGAAGGGGAGACCCTTTGGTTATGTCAAGAAAATGTGGGCTAGTATCACGTGGCTTCCTAAGTATCAGGTACTGCATCCGGTATGTCCTGCATCTGCGATGATGCTTTCAGTTGTGTCTGGGGTGTTGTGTGGTACCATGGTTGCGTCCTAATTCTCCATTGGCATTCTAGCGTGCTGTGCCTCTCATGTGCAGGACGCTCAGAATGCAAGCTATAATCTTGCTGATGATCATCATTCTAAGCTTTTGCAATCTAGAACCAATAAAAGACAAAGGACGCAAACTGCTAGTCAGGATTTATGCGGAGAGAATATTTCGATCAGGCAACCAACAGTGCACTCACACAAAGTTAGCAATACTCAAGACGTAGCGCCTAACATTTCCCACACTCTCTCAGTCTCACACTTATGGTTTTGTTCATTCTATAATTGAATGAAAATATTGAAACTATGCAAGGTCTCTTGTACCAGAGTTCCTTAATGGTTATAAATACGAAGTGTTCGTCTAGTCTCTATTGGTGCGAGTCCTACATTCCAGTCACATTGAGGCCTTTGGTGTCTCCTGTGGCTTCAGTTGATTTCTCTATGCATTATCCTGCGTAATTGTGGACCTTTTGAGTCTCTATATACATGCTTAAGGGTCAAAGGGTAACTAAGGCAAATCTGCCAGCAATGTAGAACTCACATTGTGTGGCAACAATAAAAAGCTTCAAGTGATGACAGGTTTGGTAGCAGAAGAAGATATTGACCCAAACCCACTGGACAAGCAATGCAGTAGACCACTTGTCTGTACATTAATAACCGACATAATCTTATTCTATGCTCTAATGACCCTATAGATAGGTAGCTACAGTCGACTAGACTCAAGCCCATAGGGTATAGGAAGAGTTAACCAGATTGAGGATAGACCAGTATAATTAGTATACGGTAGACATGAGTTACTACAAGTGTCTACAAAGTGACTTGGTGCCATAGGGTTAGACAGGGTAACCTTGGGAGAGAATAATCGGATAAAGCTAAGGACACATAGTAAACGTTGCACAGGGCTCTGGGGCAATATAATGTGTGGTCGCGCAGACTCCTGAAGGGAATAAAGGCATAACAGGGTGAAGTTACCCTACCTTGGAAACCTAATTAGCCTACCTTGATGACCCAGTTACCGTACTAAGGTACACCAGGTACCCTACGTTCACCAACAAAGTCATCTAGGTACTTAGGGGAAAGGATCTCCGGATAGTAGGGCTCTTAGATGTTCATTAAACCACTTCGTATGGCACAAAATGAGCTACTGAGAGAGCAGGAGTGGTCCAAACCTCCTGTAACCTTCAGGAGATATCCTTAACACCCCCCAGCGGCCCGTGGGCTGCTACGGAGCGACGGCACGGTATGGCTGTGTAGTTGTGTGCTTTCTAGTAAAGCAAGATCCATAGGAATCGTCCCACAACACCCTATGAGTTGTAGCCATCGAACCAACCAGAAGCTGTTCGCGGGATATATGCGGGGTCTGAGGGTGACCGCCTCCTGGGGCGGCGCCTGCATAACACCTGGGAACCACCTACAGGCATACTTTGTCAGGGGAGTACTATGGTTAACAGTAGTGGGGTTGGGACTCACCAGGGAAGCTACAAGGCTTCCAGGAGAACCACCACAATGCGAGTCTCAGGCTACCTTGTAAACTGTAGTATTCCCATCGGTTATTAGTTGACTCTAGATGTGTGAGTCTTGTCACGATTTAAGAGGGTCCCGCATAGTTAACAGTGGATAGCACCAATGGAGTCAAGCAGCAGGAGAATTCTTATCGGGCCAGCATGCAGTCCAGTTTAGAAGCTTAGTATTGGCAAGTAGATTTGCTGATGGACTGCGTAGCTTGTATTGATGCAACCACTGGTAGGCTAGTGAGTCTCAATCGATATTATCTCTATGGTAGGCATGTCGGTCGGCCACTAACAGGCAACAAATAGGAAAGAGCTTTCACTCATGCAGATGTAATTGGAGAGCTATCGCCGGGAGCACTTCCTATTTGTGGAGATAGTTAATATCCAAGCGGTCCTCCTGCCTCCGAGTGTTAGCTCACTGTAGGCAGGTGAGTTGCCCAGCCCTGAGCTGAGCAGGGTGCTCGCGAAATGTCTGAATGGTTGACGGATGTCCTCTGGCTGTACATTATTCTACTTAACTCAAGCGAGAGACACCCTATTCTGATAACCAACCATCCTCGAGAGAACTTATTCAGTGAAGCTTTCAGGCTTAAGAATATTAAGTTTTTACTGTTTGATTCTATTTTGAATTATCTTCATCTTTTTTGATCCTTACTTCTGCTTTGAGTCTTCGATGCGGTGGCAATTTTAGGATCCATCTTCCTACAGAGTGCCCCCATTACATCTACCGACATCCAGGTATGGAAGAGTTCAACTCTGGCAGGTATAATAGCTAAGACTTGTGATCCTCAGTTCGGGCTTCCAATACTGACCCAGAATATGTTGTGATACAAAGACTAGTCCATCACGATATTCACTCGCATTGTCCGGCTAAGAAATATTACCTGCTTCTATTTTATATTCAATTCGTGGGATATAAGAAGGCGGCCAAATAATTCTCACAATTCAGATATAGTGAGACCAACAGGCCAGATAACCAAAGTGGAATAGTACTCACATGGGCCGCTAATATTGGACATTAAGGGGTTGTCAAGATTCTGTATTGTGTGAATAATGTCGACCGCAATCAGAGAAGAATGAGCCAATACATGTACCATATCCAACACTAATAGGACCTAAAAGACTGGTTAAGCTACTACTTGCCAGCCAAATTGTTCTGCGCAATTGCTATAATGAAAATGATAAACCCCCACAGGACTGAACTGCTCACACAAGCTGTCAATGGAGTGACAAGTGTATACTCAGCTAGAATCATGTTAACAATAACGACCCTGATGGATGTTGTTCAAAACAGTAACCCTTGTACATGTTCGGGTAGGTGAATCCCGGAGCTGGCACTGCAGTGCCTCCTATGTTCATTTCATTTATCCTTTGTTTATTTGATTTGATTTCAGCTCCTCCAATGTTTCTGAGTCAGATAGGCGATTCTATGTTATGCTAAAGTTGAGTTTGCTTTGCTGGAAGTTTATATATAAAATTTCAGGTATAGAATGGTCATGTAACACTGGCGGAGGCTGAGCTATCGCTCATTGTGCTTGTAGGATGAAAGCATTCTGATATGTGTGCAGCTACTGGTAATGATCGTGATTGCAGGAAGGCTATCGGTCTAGATTTTTATATTAAAACCAGTCTACTGGCTAGCATGGGCAGAGGACACTTGGACTGACCTTCTGTCTATGAATATAGTTGGTTGAACGGTGATCCCTGACTCCAATTTATCCTTCCACTGTTATCTCTTTAAGCTACTGGTGTCTTGAAGCCTTGCATTGCACCTCCGCTAGGAGGTCAATCCGGAATCCTTCTGTATTTTCATTAGACAGGCATAAAGCTGTACATTTTCTCACCTTATCAGCTGCAACCCTTTTGTTTTCAAGATTGGAAGCAGCCTGATAGGATTGATAACCCTCTGAGTATCTTAGGAACTAGGGACAAGGAAGGGCAACAGGGAAAGAAACTTCTAGGCCGGATGATATATTCACAATCGAGGAAGGCAAACGCTGGAGTGTTACTATATTCAGTAGGGCCTACAATCTGCCCTCAGCAGAACTCCTAAATAGACTCGATAACCTACCACTCATGAACAAATCCTAGGTCTATGCCTAAACAAACAGGTATATTGGCATGTAGTGGTCACCTCCGCCGTCGTGACCTAGATACAGATTCTGATGAAGGCCGCAACCCCACAGCTCAGCAGATATTCCAGTGAGCTGCCCGCCAGGCAGAGGAACGAACAGGGGCTCCAGTAGAGCTCTGGCCCTGTTAGGAAACTCCACCCCTAACACATAGCTCAACTACAAGAGGGTGGTGACCACCCAGTATGCTAGGAGGCTTTGGAGGTAAGAGGCCAATACAAGCACTTAATGTAGGGAAATGAGTACTTGGCGCATTTCTACGAAACACCCCAGAAAGACTACCAAAACCATGGAACAGCGGACCGCCCTCTCAACATCTGAATCCAACACCGGGAGCCCTAGACCGACAGACTGGCTCTATGGTTGCTACAGGTCTGGCAGAGCTGCTTCCTTCAAAGGTCGCTAAACCACCTATGATTAGCAGTGATGGACAAGTTATGAAACCAGACAAACTCAAGGGATCACTAAAAACAGTCAAGAAATACCTGGCCTGATCCGGACTGAAGGGTGACTGGCCTGGTATCGTGAACTACTATTGATTTTCTTTTACAAAGAAGGAAAGGCCAATGATGGCTCCCAGATACTGGAACCTGGGGCAGAAAGCCTCAAACTATTACAGAAAAAAATCAGCTTTCCGCAGCTATTCGAAGCGTTTACAAATACTAATGACACATACCAAAACGGGTAGAATGTCTCCCAGATAGCTGCTGGCCTACAAGCACGCATAACTAAGATAGGCTTCGTTACAGGGCCCCGTTTCCGAGGAGCGGGGACAAAGTTACATAGGTTATTCTAATTAACTAGTCGAAAAAATCATCCAAATCGGACGAGAACTGACTGAGATAGAGCTCGTTGAAGTTAGACAGCTTCACAGAGCTCTATCTCACTCAGTTTTGGTCCGATTTCGACGATTCGGTTTTTAATATGCAGTTAATAACCTGCTCTTGGCGCCCCGTTTGTCAGAAACGGGGCCCCATAACGAACACTAAACTAAGATAGCTTGACTGCTAGTAGACCTTAAAGGATTCCAGCCAGCAGGATCAATCTCTGAATATTCATACACATTGCTATTCTTTCATCCTATGGATTCTAGACCAGGCTATAATATCAAGCCCCAACTTAGGCTTGATGATACATGGGACCAGATGGTAACTGTGGCAGAACGCCATAATGCTAGTATATCTCAAACTGGAGGCTACAAAGGCAGCGATAGAAGCTCGGCATCTAGAACCAAATCTGATATACCAAAGAAAGCAAACACCTACTGCAGGCTCTCCCCAGCCACGACTCCTAAATCCAGAGACAACGAGAAGGCTGCGGCCAAGAAGAGAACATACACACAAACAAATAAGCCCAGTAAGGCTGAAATACAGCAACACAAGGCAGGATGTGCCTCCGTCTGCTGTGGCGAAAGTGGACACATAGCACCGAATGCCCAAAGAGAGAAGTTAAGACTAACTATTTTTCCCCCCCAGAGGAGAGCCCGACATCTGCCCAGGGAAATATTAGCCCAATGCAGAACACACAGAGAAGCTAGATGGTAGCGGAGCTATTAGAAACTACTAGACTACTCAAGATGCAAGGTAGTCAAATTCTGTACAAATATCAATAGCAGACCCACCAGAGCTCTTGTTGATACAGGAACTCTTGGCAGTACCACAAAATGCAACAAACTTGTTAGCACACATAATATCGAGTACACTGCTAGGAACATCAGCCAAAAAGTCATTCTGGATCCAACACTCTGGTGTTCCGTACTGCTACATCTAGTCTGGACTATATGTCCTGTCTGCTCGGTGCATTCTGTATTCAGATGCCACATTTGGTTGCGTCAGGTGCCTCAAGACACCCTTCCCAATCTTGGGCTCCCGCTGCACAAATCCAACTAAGCACCATGCGTCCTATGCAGCCAACGACAACAACATCGCAGCTCACAATTTACCCCAACCCTAGACTATTCCTACAGCACTCTCTGAGACCCTGCCTCAGATGGAGAAAGAGGTATTTCTTGGCAAAGTAAATATGGTCACTACGTGTGCCAGGTGAACAAGTCATTGTACACTTTATCTTAAACTTGCGCTAAAGACTCTGAGTCTGACGAAGAGTGCTAAGTTGAGAAAATCATCTTTGAATAACCAAAAATCTCAAAAACTGCAGTCTGCAAGCGAGAGATGGCCATGCCCCTCTCGCTTTTACCATAGTTCATGGTGGTTTCTCAGCACTTGGGCTCACTGGTGAACTCAACATGCGGTGAAGCACTCTTTCATCCCAACACTATGACCTGGGCCCTAGCTGCAAATCCCTACCACAAGTACACAATGGAGCCAGAATCTGACCCCTGAAGGTTAGAGGGCTCGATACCACTGGTAGTTATACACAGGTATAAGATTCATACCAAGATGGCTATTATTCATTCAGTTATAGGACTGAATTGGGTTGAGTTGAGTTCATCACTAAGCTGGATAGGAGATTCCTCTGTGACTGGTACCCCAATCTTTGATCACATGGCCAGATGTTGTGGGGCTCAGTACCAGCACTGCAGCCGTATAAGCTATGTCTCCATGTGATCAAAACCCATGCAAGTGGTGACTCTCATAGGAGTCTGTAAAAGTATCCAGGTGATCACAAAGCCGGATTGCCGATTCCTCCATGGCTGTTAACCCAATCCTGGATCTGATTGCCAAAGCATATCGTACACAACGCCAGCCTTCCAATGATATATGGTTCATCCCTGCAGGACATTTATTCATGAGGTTATAGTGCTGAATAGGTTTGAATACTAGCGATCCCAGAACTCGATAGCTGGAGATATCTCTACAACTGATCGACCGATACTGGACCTGATTGCAGGAGGTGGTTGGGCTCACCTCAGGCTTTGTCGTGATATACAATTCATCCATCTGCGACATTCAATCCTGAAGTTATAGAGCGGAATAGGGTGGTGTGGTGACCATCTCAAACCCCAATAGCTGATTTATCCATAACTGTTGGGCCAATCCTTGATCTGATAGTGGGGAATTTCTGGCCTCAATCCCAGATAGGCAGCAGTATAATGGACGCCTCTGTGGCATCAAAGCTTATGAAATCACAGACCCTTATAGGAGTGGTCTTGAAAGGTACCCTAGCAATCGCTGCACAAAATGGCAGAATAGTCCATGGCCTTTGGACCAATACTGGATGAGATTACCGGAGATTGTTGGGCTTGGCGCCAGCTACGTGCTTGTTCAAGGAACAGCCTGAGACGCCGATCTTCCATGAATCAATATAGTACTAGGGATGTGGGAATATGATCGGTAGCCCGGAGGGGAAGACCTCGGGCTGGGGAGTGATCTTGCATGTTTATTAAAGAATACAACAGTTTTTGTAGTCAATTGAATAGTTTGACAGTATATAATCTAGTATGACCCTGGTGACCAAGGTCAGAAATATGTCAATTGTGTACCTTTCACTTGTTTCAGGATAATCTAGTTTCACCTCAAGTGGTGTTCTGAGTATTAGGTGATGTATTAGGTAGGGTTAGAGTTCGTTACGGGGTGGACAGGGCCTGAAGAACGCAGGCTCACGGCCCTTTCCCCGCCCCACTCAACAGCCTGGGGCGCGGTGTCTTTTTCGGCATTCCCTGCCACTGTTCACGCTCCAGCCCCTGCTCCACCCATCCCCCTGATGGGCCCCCGTTAAAAATACGTGTTAACAAATGTGCCCCGTCCAGGGAATGAGTATAGGTGGGCCCCGGACAGGGGCTGGGTGGTGATTTCCGGAAACATACCCCCCCCGGCCTTGTGTAAGAGCGGCATCTGTGGAGTGAAAACCCGCTCCGCCCCGCCTGGTAACCAATACTAGGCAGGGTCCTGAGTATTAGGTCCTGCGTCACATAGTATTTTGAGGATTATGTATGTCAGGTAGCATGATGAGTATTAGGTACTGGGTCTAGTGAATCCTGATGCTTGAGTGCTGCGTTCAGTAGCTTCTGGTGTGTTGTGTGGCAGAGTGGTTGCCTCCGGATTTGTGATTACTATTCATGGATCCAGTGTATCACACGCTCTGAATGCATGTAATTCAAGGTATTATTTTTACATATGAAGAACCTAGTTACTCTAAGGATCCGTGTTACACGATCCGGATCAACATGCAACACCACAGTTGATGTTATGATTCAAGTAGGCAAGATGAAAGGCGACAAGGTATCTATGATGCTCATCGCAGGGTCAGACTATAATATTTGTATCAGTATAGATGATCTCATAAGACTAGGAACCCTCATTGATTGCCAACAGAATAGCCTCTACTGCTCTAAGGAAAGGTCCAAGTTATAGGTCAGGGAAAATCAACGGAGTTCAGATAAGCGATGACAAAGCCAGAGGAACTACCAGACTTCCTGGCGCAGTCCACCACTGTATTTGTTAAGCTAGTATCTCAGGAACTACGCCCAACATGTAAGCTAATGTACAGGATTAGCCTCAAAGAGTTGACGTAACCTTTAAAGACAGTCATCATGAAAGCGCCTCCGGCATTGATGCTCAAATGGAAGGCATATATCACTAAGCTGATGAACGTTGATATCCTCCATAAGACCAGTGTGCTTGCAGAAGCCACCATGTTTGTAGAAGCAAAAGGTCATGACAAAATCCACCAGTTGGTATACCTCCACTTCACGAATAATAAAACACAGGCTCATCATACACGGATCCAAGAACAAAACACTGAACAAAATACTGTTGCTAGAGAACTATTCGGCAGTAAGTTGGACCTCACTAATGCCTATTTCTAGTGTTCCCAACGGGCCGGGCCGGCCAGGCTTCGGTAAAGCCGGGCCCGGCCTGCGCAAATTCTCTCGGATCTAGCCTGGCCTGGCCGGGCCCGCCTATAGGCCATATAGGCTTTTTCCCGGCCTGTGCGGCTTCTGCCGGCCCACTCATAGCGAGCGGCTGCTCTGTGTCAACAGCAAAATTCACGGTAAATGTTTCCTCATTACTAAATATGATTAAAAATAAAGTAACGTTTTCGCTTTATTAGCAAAAAAAACACAAAAAAAATACTAGAGGTAGTGAATTAATTAGTTGAATTAATTGTAGAAAAAGGCTTGCTGTTGGTGGATCAACTGTGTGCAGTAGGACGGTGACTATTTCGAAGGCATCAATAAGAGAGGTTGACTGTAAATAGTTTACGAAAATAACATTGAAAATACAATTGTTTCACTTTATTGGCTTGGGGATTTACAGTGGTTGCTGCAAAATAGGGGGGAATGATGGTACGAGAGGTTGTGATCGTGGCCCTGGAGGTAAATTTCGAAGACTATTGTGTTGGTTGAGTATTACTCGTTTTGTAATTAATTAAGAAGTAATAGCCGAAGCTAAGGAGGAAAAAAATCAAAGGCGATAAACTCGAAAGAGAGAAGGGGGAATGGGGGGGCGTTGAATACCCTTAACGCAATCTGTTCTCAACGCGAATCTCTGGGCCTATAGGCGCCTATCAGGCCTGATAGGCTTTCGTAGGGGGATTGAATTCGGCCTATATCGGCCTAGGCTATCTTCCGGAGCGGCCTGCCTGGGCCCCGCCTACGGCGCATAGGCCGGCCTACCATCGGCCTGGCCCGTTGGGAACACTGCCTATTTCCAGATGCCAGTACACCCAGATGACGTGAAGCACAATACTATCAAAGCACCGTTCGGCTGCTTCACAAGCCAGGTCATGATTCAACGTGATATGAATGCTTTCAGCCTATTTGTGCACACAATGGGGAACCTATTCCACTATGATGAAATGGGCAAGAATATATCTGTCTAGATTGATGATAGTTTTATCTTCCAAGAGACTTTTGACAAGGATGTTAACATTGTTATGAGGGCCTGTAGTAAGCTGCAGAAAGCGAGCTATTATGCCAACCCAAAGAAAGGTGTTTGCTTTGCTCCTTAACGGGGCATCCTATACCATATGATTTATGATGATTACATTCATCCAGCACCAGAGAAAATGTGGACTATAATGGACCGGGTGGGACAACAGAGCCACAAAGAACTTCAGCCCTTCAAAGGAATGGTGAATGACATATCGTAGTTCATTCGCCATTTTTCGAGCAACACAGCACAGCTTACAAAGCTGGGTCGGAAGGCCGAATGACTGTGGGCGCATCTGCATGAAGCAGCCTTTGAACTCTTCAAGTGTGGTGTAGACAAGCAGATGGTCCTAACACCCATCCTGTATAATAAGCCAGATACAATATGGCTGTTGACAGACATATCCCCTACAGGTGCAGGCTCTTGGAGAGGCCAAGGGCCATCCATAGATGCCTCTATACAAGCAGCATTCCACCCCTGGAAACATACACCATCAGACATCAACAACCCGACAGCAATAAGAAACACACGCAACCGTCCTGGCTATGGAAGCGTTCTCTCCGCATACAGAGGAATCCACAGTCGTTAAAGAACACCCGAGTCGCACTAAACTCATCACACAGAAGAATCACAATTGACGACAACAGAGATGGCTAGCACACATCAGTCGCTTTGATTTTAAAATAAAACATCAGCCAGAAATGAAGAATTTCCTAGCAGACTAGGTATTGGGAATCCATCAAGGAGTCCTGAAGATGCTCGATATAAGTAGTGTTCGTTACGGGGCGGGGCGGGGCCGGTTTTCACTCGCCAGACCCCGCCCTTACACGGGGCCGGGGGGTATGTTTCGGGTAATCCCCGCCCTGCCCCCGTCAGGGGCCCACCCGCACTCATTCCGTGGATGGGGCCCCGTTTGTTACCACCTATTTTTAACGGGGACCAGTCTGGGGTATGGGTGGGGCGGGGGCCTGAGCCGGGACAGGGGCAGGGAATGCCGAAAAAGACACCCCGCCCCAGGCCGTTGAGTCGGGCCGGGCGGGGGAAAGGGCCCGGGGCCCGCGTTTTTTGGGGCCCCGTCCGCCCCGTAACGAACTCTAGATACAAGCCTTAAGAACTACACTATTCATTATGACTGTGTTGCGCTTCCTAACCCTACTCAGCCCCTCCAGATCAATACAAGCTACACCTCTTTTACAAATTTTACCATTGAATCAGACCAGCTCAGGTATCGTCACGGCGTAGCACTTACTTCTTCCACCTTTACTAGCCGTGATTCTCTCAATTGCGGCTAGTCTGCATACTTTATTGACCCGATTATCCGCATTACAGTAACTTGTTCCCAGAAGCCCCAAGCGTATGCCTCTTGACAGGCTACATCATGCACACCAACAGTGATTCTATCTGTCGCTCCAGGTGTCAATCCCATATGGACGTAATAACAAGCAATACAGTAACGTGTTCGCAGTAGCCCAAGCAGTATGCCTCCTCGCCTGCTCTATTACACGCAACTAGCAACTATCACAGAATATCGATGGGAAACTCTATTGGGGATGATAAAACCTCCCAATCTAGTGAAATTGAGTAACAGTATTCAGAAATGAGCTCGATGTCAAGTACTGATAATAAGTGTGAGATATATAAGCACTGACAGTAAGATGCAGGCAACTGGCGAAAAAACATAAGGTCCGCAAGCAGAACATAAAAGCAAATGGAAAACAAGAGGATAGAACTTCGACATCCAATAGAGCCAGTGAGGAATACCAGGCCTCACTCCCCAATCTCCCATCCCTATCAGCATGCCTACCACCGTTCCGCCTAAATGATAACATCCAAGCCACACCAGGTATGTGCTTACCGGCCCTCTGTTCCCATTACAGTCAAGTTGGCTATCACCTCGATAAGGCTACCAATGCCAACCAATTTCTTAGTACTGTTCACTCTCGCCTTATGGGTTTTCTTCCCCAATTTGTCAGAAAATCGCTTAAGGCCAACACACGCTAAATTTCAGTCAAACAAACAGATGACAAATTGCACTATTCTATCAGTAATGGCCTGCTGCTTGCCCAGAACAACAATTCGTACCACAACCTGAATATTCATATTGGATCTGTTGGGAAGGGGGTATTCCTAATACATATGATACTTGTGAGAGTTCAGGAAGGCTTCAGATATTTCTCAGCCTACAAATGCTACTTCTATATGACTTGCTTCTTCTTGTAGCCCGAGATAAGCCCGCCCTTGGTTTGATCCTGCCTGGCATGCGATCCGTCCTAGATTATCAATACCCCTATCACACTTCCCTATGCACTATCCCTTACCCACCCTGACAGTGACGAAGTAGACCAATCCCATGCGCTATATGTTACTTGCCCCTTCCGCAAATCTGATCGCTGTACCTCTAAGCTTTGGTTCTGTTGATTAAGTACTTTGATATTCTGGTCAGGACGGTAAACCAATATCGCCACCAAAGAATGGCGAGTTTGAGCGAAGGATTCGCATCTTCAAATAGCTAATGAGGAAGTTCATTAATCTCAGACAGAACAACTGGTCTTGTATCCTCCTGGCCATTGCCGACTGTGTGAAGGGCACTCCCCATCAATCTCTAGGCATCTTGCCCGATCATACCCTCTCTGGATACACCTGGAAGAGATTCAATGATGTCCAGAAATCCACGAGCATTGTTGCAGCTGTGGATGATATACTAAAAGCCCATGAGGCACAAGAATAGAAGTAAACAGGGTCAGAAAAATCCTATCGTCCACTACATGGTACAAGTGGACAACAGCCAGAATCTTATAAGACAAACCTTCAGGAATGGGAGCAGAGTTCCTGTTAGAGTCCACCCTTATATATCTGCCTCTGGATGATCAAAGAAGCTAGAACCACGCATGTTTGGACCATTTACAGTTCCACAATACCTAGCTAACACAGATAACCACAAAGTGCAGCTCCTGCCAAGGATGGCCCGCCAAAAGCCTTACTTCCTCGTCTGCTTGCTTAAAGAGTATAGAGACAGCAATGCTGATATGTTCTTGTCCCACCGAATGGACAAGCCAGCACACATGCTGATCGACAGTGGAGAAGAATGGGAACCAGACGACATACTCGATCACAATAGCCAGCATAACAGGCAGTAATTCTTGGTCTACTGGAAAGGCGATGAGCTAGCACATGACACCAGGGAACTTATCGAGAACCTCAATGACTACCAAGAACTCATACAAGAATACTGAAATACAAACCTCCCAGCAGAATCCACAGTTCAGATCACTTCCCACATCATTGAAACCTCCAGGGTTCCCCGAGAAGATTCCTCCATACTCTGTAGAGCAAACAATTGCGCCAACAAGTTCTGAACACCTTATTACAATGAAGAATCTGATTCTAGTAGCACTGAGAACAATTATTTCTCCACAGATTATGACAGCTTCCAATAGTACACCCACGAGAGCACTGACGATAGCGTAGAACTTGGAACGATTGTTGATTTTTCAAAATAAGGGAATATAATATGAACACATGCCCCAGTAAAGGTACCCAGGAGCGGGCGGTGCAGAATCTCCTATATTTACTATAATTTATATGTCGTTGATTTGACTTGATTTCAGCACTACCACTGACTCTGAGTAAAATAGGCTATACTATCTGTAACGGGGGCACTCTGTAGAAAGACGGATCCTAAGATTGCGACCGCACCGAAGACTCAAAGTAGAAGTAAAGATCAAAATAAAGAGAAAGATAATTCAAAGTAGAATCAAGCCGTAAAACTTAATATCGTTAAGCCTGAATGGTTCACTCAATAAGTTCTCTCGAGGATCGTTGGTTATCAGAATAGGGTGTCTCTCACTTTAGTTAAGTAGAATAATGTAAAGCCAGAGGACACCCGTCAACCATTCTGACCTTTCGCGAGCACCCTGCTCAGCTCAGGGCTGTCCAACTCACCTGCCTAAAGTGAGCTAACACTCACAGGCAGTCAGACCGCTTGGATATTTACTATCTCCACAAATAGGAGTGCTTCCGGTGATGTCACTCCAACTACATCTGCATGAGCGAAAACCCTTTCCTCTCGGTAGCATGTCAGTGGCCGACCGACATGCCCACCTTAGAGATAATATCCATTGGGACACACTGGCCCAGCGGTGGTTTTGTCTATACAAGCTACGCAGTCCATCGACAAATCTACTTGGCTATACAAAGCTTCAAAACCAGACTGCATGCTCCCACGATAAGAAATCTCCTGCTGCTTGACTGCATGGGCGCTACCCACAGCCAACCATGTGGGACCCTCTTAAATCGTGACAAGACTCATACCTCTAGAGTCCACTAATAACCCATGGTAATGCTACAGTTCACGGGGTAACCCGGGACTGGCTTTGGGGTGGTTGTCCAGTAAGCCTTGGAGCTTCCCCGGTCAGTCCCAAGCCCTCTACTATTAACCATACAACTACCAGGAGGTCAAAGTATGCCTGTAGGTGGTTCCCAGGTGGAATCCAGGAGGTGGTCATTTTTTTTTTTTTTTTTTTTTTGTAATCATGCGTTCATTGTTTTTAGGTACACATCCAGGAGGCGGTCACCCTCACACCCCTTATATATCCTGCAAACCGCTTCTTGTCGGTTGGACGGCCACAACTCATACGGTATTATGAGAGCGTTCCTATGGATCCCACTTTACTAGGGAGCACACAACTACACAGCTGTACCATGCTGTCACGCTGTACCAACGCTGGGGCCGCAGGGGGGGGTTAGGAATATCCTCTGAAAGTTCCAGGAGGCTCGGACCACGCCTGCTCCATCAGTAGTCCATTGCGTACCATACAAAGCGGCCCTTTGAACATCTAAGAGCCCCACTACAGTGGGATAACTTTCCCCTAAGTCCGCAGATGACTTTGTCGGTGAAGGTAGGGTAACTGGGGTCCCAAGGTAGGGTAATCATGTTTCCAAGGTAGGGTAACTTCACTCTACCATGCGTTTATTCCCTTCGGGAGTCCACGCGACCACATATAATGTTGTCCCGGAGACCCGTGCAACGTTTACTATTGGTCCTTTCCTTTATGCGAACATACCCTCCGAAGATTACCCTGCTTAGTAGGGTAACTTTGGCCTACATAGGTTACCCTGTCTAACCCTATGTCACCAAGTCACTTTGTAGACACTTGTACCAACTCATGTCTACCGGTAGTATACTAAGTATACTGGCCTATCCTCAATATGGTTACCACTTGGTATGCCATACGGGCTTGAGTCTAGCTCACTGTAGCTACCTATCTGTAGGGTCGTTACACTATTTTATTCTAAAGTTGAATATATATTACTGGATATTGATATTTGGAATTCTATGTATGGAATAGTCATGTAACACTGGTGGAGGCTGAGCTATAACTCTTTGTTCTTGCATGGTTACAGGATAACAGAATTCCAGTGTGTGGGCAGCTACTGGTAATAATCTTGATTGCCTGAAGGATATTGCTCTGGATTTATATATTTGAACCAGTCACCTAGCTAGCAGGAGACAGCAGACTTCAACAAACCTTCAGTCTAAGAATGCACTGGGGTGAAAGGTGATCCCTGAGTCGAATTTGTCATTCAATAATTATTTCTTTCAGCTACCGGGCTCTTGTGGCCTCAATTAGCACCAGCATTACTAGGGCTATCACTAGTCCTACTCTATTTTTGTTAGACTGGAATAAACCTGTAACAAAACCATTCTGGTGGCATGCTTTTAGGAGGTATAATGAAGTGGTCAAAGTACTACTAGCCCAGCATGATGTAGATCCCAATTACCCTAATACTAGAATTCAACACCACTTCATTATGCTGCTATCAATATTTATAATACGATTCTTAATCATTTATTCAAATATCGCCTCCAATCCCTCTGCTCGAGATGGTTCAATACCACACCAGAGTACTATCACCACGGCACATAAAAAGGTTATCAATCTTTTGCCAGTTGGGATGTCTTTACAAAACCTCGATTCAGAGCCACCCACCAGTTATGAACAATTCCCAGCAAGGTAAACCAGGAGCGGCCAGTGAACTCTGCTCATATTCTGCTGCATTCCTCCCCTTAGAGTGTGATCCTTGTTCAACCTTGAGGAATCTTGTACCCTGTTGAATGTATCACCATCCTTCCTCTTTCCTCTCTATGCTCTTTGTATCAGTATTGAAATCATCTTTCACTTCATCTCACAGTTACTTATTCAAATCCAACATGTGCCTGAATTATAGCCCCCAATGTGTCCAAATATTCTAATAATTATACCTAAAGTTGTGAAACTTTGTGTTTATATCTTCATTATACCAACGCTCGATTTGTCAACTAGATCTGTATATCCTTGTCAGGCTTCCCTGTGAGATGCATTTCAGGTTTTACAATCTGTTCCTTTTAATTGTATTCTGTCCACCAATATATATTTCCTCCTTGTCTTCCCTTCTCCTTATAATTGATTTATAAATAAAAAAAGGTAGATAGACTTTACAAAGACCCACTGGTCTGATTCAAAGGGGGCTGGAATTGGGCTCTCAATGTCAGCCGGAATGAGAGAACCAAGCCCAAACCAGTCCACTTTGACATTATCATTTCTCGTGTATATCAAATTATTGTTTCTATCTAAAATGTGTCTGATTCTATCTGAATTTTTGACAATTCGTAATCTGCCTACTCCACTTATCTTGAGTTATATCACATCACTATGGCGCATCTGTCCTGAACCATTCCATTACTCGAGGGATCAACGCAAAGTGTAATTGTGTGCTAATTTTGCCTATTAACTCCAGCAGATTTGCAATAAACTGTGCCTACAATCAGCTACAGCTAAAACTATTAAGTAAAACCAGACCTAAAACTTGAATGTATAGCACACGATGGTATATTGGCAGAACTATAGGCAAGTAGACCTCCATAAGTAATCCTTGTCCTTAAATATACCTTGGTAGTGATATGTAGCTATAGTAAAAGGCTAAGTTTGCTGTATTAGTTCAATATTGTCTTTCCAGTGGTAGTTCAATGGCAGTTCAGAATAGAAAGAATTTAGTGATACAACGTAATTTTGAAATACATCTAGTAGTAAACTGATACTTTTCAACACTTTAGATTATAGTTTTATTGTACAATGATGTCTGATGCTGATATCCAATACCCGGGCTAGGCAAGTGGGACCAGAATATGGGTCAGGCAGAGATAACACAAAAGGTATGCCCTCTAGGCGGTGTAATACAAAGGCCTGGTAAATGAAAACTCTCCCACCACTCCATAATGAATACAACAAGTGACCAGGTATTTACGATTTAATAGTGAGTAGGCTGATATATGCTGATATGAAAAATCATAATATATAGTAAGATGCTACAGTACAGCCTATTTTCTGAAGTACAGTGCCAATAGTGTCAGGAGTAGTAGATCAGTGAATGGTACATAGGCCCACTGTAGGGTTTTTAGATTCTCTCACAGCACTGGTTTGTTAGCTCAAGCTAGCCTTTGCTGTAAAGCTATGCATTATACCATAGATTGCCATTGGGTACCAGACTACATTGACTTGCAAAATTTCAAGCACACCTAGTATAGTATTGTACCAATCGATGCTCCTACATTATCTAGTCTCCTAACCAATACTAATATAGTGGCTCTAGTAGCCTTGAAATCACTGCATCTGTAATCTTTCGTTATTGGTTCTCCGTCCTCTAAGTCCTTCTAAGAAACTATCGCCGGTTGTGAACTTGGAATTCTGGGCAGTGTCTGGCCAAGGTGACTTGATCATGTGGAGGCTACAAATTGTTGTTTGATAAAACATTTTGCTATATCAGTAAGATCTGGAAGTATTTGGTGGCTTCTAACTATCGTGAGTAACTGAAGAAGTAACTATCCAACCACGTATTTTGAAAACTCTGTCTGCTGTAGTCTGCCCTTGCTAAATTGGAAAGATGCTGCCTTTAAATACATGGCCGGCTTTTGCAAAGCCTTTATTCTCTGAGGACAGCTTGTATCTTAAAGCAACCATAATATCAAACTGATAGCATAAAACAATACATAAAACATTCAAGGTATGAATGCAATCCCTTGAAACCTAACATCAAGCAACAGGAGTATCACATGATACAGCTGAAATACACTCAGGGAGTAACAATCCTATTGTTATTATGTATGCAACAGGCAACGATGGTTATTTCCTAAGTCAACAGTTCTCCTTATTCTAGCTTAAGGCGTATGGGAGTACTATCTCTTCAGATAGTACGGGCCTGGCATTCCTTGTTTCGAGTGATACGTCGAAGGATACTATGTCATCAGATAGTAAGATGGGTGGGTCGTCTTGCTTGATAGGACTATCACAATAGTCCTAGGTTCGAGTAGCCCGTCGAGACTATCACAATAGTCTCCGGGTTCTTTGAGAGTAAGCTCTAGTAGTGGAGGAACGTTTGTTTTTGTAAAGAGAGTAAAGAGTAATCGTATTGCAAGATCTTAAGTATAGGAAAGTACTTAGATGGTTGCGTGAAGATCCTATCCCTTGGTCGGAACCAAGAGTCTTATATAGGCCTCTTCTCACAACCCTTACCCTGGTGATCCGTCACTATTACCTAGCATAGCCCCCATGACTAATAATTAGTCATGGTGCGAAATCCATCAGCTGATTCTTACGAATCATCTGCGCACATCCTCTTTACTCGATCCTAACCTATAAACCCGATCATGCTCTCAAATGAGTCGCATGCGTAAAACCCATGACTCGTAATCTGAGTCATGTGCGAAATCATTACATCATATGACGTCACAATCGTGACGTCATGAAATCATTTACCAATCATAATCAACCAATGACTTGCAAGTGCGTAGTCATGTGAAAACTATGAGTCAAATGACGTCATAGTGTAAAAACCCCAACATACCTTATGACTAATAAGTATTAGTCATTTGAAATCTGCCTTGCTTAGTCACGATTTGTGACATTAGCTCCCGTCTCCCCCTAGCATCGGTCTCTCGATGCTAATTGCCCAAGTCGAGCAACTTCCGCCCAGCTCTTCTCAACTCTTTCCTTAGCTCGTGGTTCCGGTGCTTGAGCTCTTGGTTTCCTTTCCTCGCCTCGTCCACCTCTCTCTTCAACCTTCCCAGACTGAAGCCAGATCCCGCTATCGTTCTGCGAAGTCCGTGGATTTCTTCGCGCATTCGTCCTATCGTGGTCTGGTTGTTGTCTAGCTCCAGTCTGGTTCTTTCGTCCTTCTCCAGTGTTTGTTGTTTTTCGTCCAACAATTCCTGGATCTGCCTTTGTAAGGCTCCGACGTCTGGTTGAGTTTCTTCGCTCCCCTCCTTCTCCTGCCATGTCCTCACGGCCCCGAATTTCCTTCTTGTTCTGGCACGGGATGCCTTCGATGCCATTTTGAGAGGGGTTTCCTCTCGCCGTTTTCCTGGGGGTAGTACCCCGCTTTGATCTTCTCTTGCACATGTACGAAGCATTTGTCGTCGTAGCATTCGTACCATGTCACGCGCTGCCCATGGCGTTTTCTCTGCTGTTTTTTGTTCCGGTGCGATACCGGTACTGATGGCACAGACCGAGATCGGTCTTGGGGAAACCATCCCGAGGCCTCCTTGTCCCTGTAGTGCACTTGGCACCCATCGTCGTAGCATGCCGTCCACGACAGCACACCGTGCTCCCTTTGAGCTTGTTCCCTCCTTTCTGCTTTGTCCCACTCATGTGGGGCTCGGTATGGGGGGCTCGTGGGTAGTCCCAGGTTGGTTGCCCACCCTTCTTGAGCTGTCTTTGGTGTCGGGGGTCTTGGTGTCGTCATTCGGGGAGGTGGTGGTGGCGGTGCGAGTTGCGGTGGTGGTGTTATGGAGACCCAAGTCTCCCCGTTTTCTTACTCCTCGATCTTGATCGAGAGAGGGCTTCTTGGGGTATTTTCGGTGGAATTGTTGTTTTGCGATGCCTGCATTTTCGAAGTCTCTGTAGGGGTACCAGACTTTGTTGTGTTCAGGAGGATAACCGGTCTACTTGGCCCGGGTTTGTAGTTTTCCGTAGTGTAGTCGAGAATCGATAATTTGTTCGAGTTGGTACTCACGTTCTCCTTCGATGATAATTGGAGGTGGTGGTTGTACTCGTTGGGAAGAAAACTTATTGTCGTGATATAGTTCGAGAAGAGAGATGTGGAATGTATTGTGGATCCTCATCGATGGTGGAAGATCGAGCTTATAAGCACTTCCTCCTATTCTTGCCAAGATTTTGAAGGGTCAGATTTTCTTGTAGTCCAGTTTCTTGCATGGCCTTGTCGTGCGTATATTTCTTGGTTATAACCAGACCATATCTCCTGACTGTAAATTCGGACCCGGCTTTCTTCCTGCATCGTAGTTTTCCTTGTGTCTTAGTTGCGCTTCCGTCATTTCCGCTTGTAGGATATCGTGTAATTGACTCATGTCTTCCGGTGGTCTGATTTTGCCTTGCATTAGGTGCCCGATGGTTTGATATTCGGGTTTGACTCCGTAATTTGCAAACAAAGGTGTCTGCTTAATGCTTTCTTGATATCCATTGTTGTATGCGAATTCGGCCATTGGTAGGAGCTCCTTCCACTTATCCTGTTGATAATTGACGTCTGCTCCGAAGTATTGTTCCAAAGTGGAATTCGTCCGTTCCGTTTGTCCGTCCGTTTGAGGGTGAAATGCAGTGCCTGCTCAGTCTTCGTTCTATTCCGAGTTGTTTTGTCGTTTCTTTCCATAGATCGGAAGTAAATATGGATCCTCGATCCGTTATGATATCTTTGGGCATCCCATGTAATCGAAATATTTCCCTCATGAAAAGTGCCGAGAATTGCCGCGCATCCATTTCCTTAGTGCATGATAAGAAATGCGCCATTTTCGTGAGTCGATCGATGACGATCAGGATGGCGTCATCTCCTTCTGATTTCGGTAAGTCCGTGATGAAGTCCATGGATATTGATTTCCACGGTCGATCCGGGGCTTCATTTGGCTTCATCAGGCCATAAGGTGCATGTCGTACCACCTTCGTTCTTTGGCAAATGTCGCAATTCTTGACGTATTATTTTATCGTATTGCGCATATGAGGCCAATAGTATTTGCGTTCTAGGAGCCGCGTCGTTTTTGCCGTTCCTCTGTGTCCTGCTTCCGGTATATCGTGGTGTTGACGTATAAGGTTGGTCCGAATTCCTTCTTTGTTGGGCACCCAAATCTTTCCTTGGTACCATAGGTGTTGGTCCTTCCATTGGCATAGTCCTAAGGCCACTCCTTTCATTTCTTTGTTTCCTCGTTCCAACGCTTTCCTTATCATCTGAATTTCTTTGTTGCGGGCCATTTCGTCGCGGAGTTCTTCGTGGCTCGTTTCTTCAAGTCTTATTGTCTCCATTTCGTGGATCCTGGTGTCGAAGTATTTTTCTGAGGTAGGAGAATTCTTTCTTTTTGTGTAAGTCGTTCATCTCCTTCCTGGGGCATGTCTGCTTTTCGTCGCGTTAAGGCGTCTGGCTTGCCCCCTTCTTTTCCTGGTCTGAATTCGATTTTGAAGTCGAATCCGCTTAGGACTTCGCTCCATCGTATTTGTCCGTCGGTCAGTTCTTTTGTTGTTGTAAACCTTATTAGATTTTTGTGGTCTGTTAGTATCTGAAGTGTTGCCCACTTCCTCTGCGGTATTGTCTCCATTCCTTGAGCGCTTGAACTATAGCTAATAGTTCTTTGTCGCGTACGTCGTAATTGCATTCGGCAGGCGCCCTTGTTTTGGACCGATACGCTATTGGCCTCCATTTCCCGTCTTCGTCATGTTGAGATAATATGCCTGAACAGACATATTTCGAGCCGTCGGTTTCAATCAGGAGTGGTCTCCCTGGTTTGAAGTATGTCAACACCGGGGTTGAGCATAGCTTTTGTCGTAACTCATCAAAGGCTGCTTGTTCCTTCTCTCCCCATTCCCATTTGACGTCTTTCTTGGTTCGGTCGTATAAGGGTTTGGCCGTCCTGCTGAATCCTTCGATAAATCGTGGATAAAAGTTACAGAATCCCATAAATTCTTGGATTCCTTTCTTGCTGGTAGGCGGTTTTCAGTCCCATATGGCTGCGGTCTGGATGGAGTCAACTTTGACTCCTTCGTTATTGATAATGAATCCTAGGTATTCTGTTTCCCTTTGGTGAAACTCGCATTTTGATGGTTTGAGTTTCATCCCTTGCTTTCGTATGGCGCGGATGATAGCTGCCACATCTTTTTGGTGCTGTTCCAGACTGTCCGAATATATGAGGACATCGTCCAGATATACTATGCAGCATATGTCGATATAGGACTGCAGGGTTCTGTTGATCCATCTTTGGAATGCCGCTGGTGCGTTGGTTAGCCCGAAAGGCATAACCAGGTATTCATACGTGCCGTATTTCGTGGTGAAGGTTGTTTTCCATTCGTCTCCTTCCTTGATCCTAACGTTGTGATAGGCATCCTTGATGTCCAGCTTTGTGTAGTATTTGGCCGTCCTTAGCCTGTCTAACGCTTCCCCTATCAGGGGTAGGGGGTATCGGTCTTTCTTGGTGACGTAGTTGAGTGCTCTGTAGTCGACACATAACCGGAGTTTTCCATCCTTCTTTTTGACGAACATGATTGGAGATCCTCCGTCCGAGTAGGTTTCTCTTATCCATCCTCTTTCTTCGTTTTGCTTGATGTAGTTCCAGAGCTCTTCCACTTCCTCCTGGGATAGTGCATAAATCTTTTTGACTGGCAATCCTTGTCCTTCTTCGAGTTTGATTTCCAGGTCTACCCCTCATTGGTGAGGCGGTAGCTCTGTTTTTTCTTCTTCTCCGAATACATCCAAGTATCCGTGGTATTCTAGAGGCACTATCTCCTCCAGCTTTCTCTTTTTCTGGTATTTTCCGCTTTTGATGGCTAGCTCGGTGCTAATGTTGACTGATTCTTGACTTATTCGTCCTTCTTTTTTGTTGTACTTGAGGATCCCTGTGGTCGTGTCGGGTCGTTGGTAGAACTTTCCGAAAGCTCGTGCACTGATCTCGCAGATCTGGGCTTTGGAAGTTCCCGTGCTTCCCAATCCTTTTTGTCCTCTCTTGGTTTCCCTTAGCTTGGGGACTTGGTAGCAATTGCTTTCGACTATTTTTTCTGTGATCAGTTGTGCGATTCGATCGCCCTTCCGGATTGGGTAATCCTGATAGTCCATATTGACAAGTACCACTTTGATTTCGCCGGGGTAGTCGGAGTCGATTACGCCTGCATTGACAGCAATCTGATGTTTAACTGCCATGCCGCTTCGTGGCGCTATCCGTCCATAGGTTCCTCTTGGTGGTGTGATTGATATTCCGGTTGCGACAACATCTTGTCCGCTGGCTGGAATGATCTTTTCTTCGTTTGGGTACAGGTCGTGTCCTGCCGCCTTTGCCGATTCTCTGGTCGGTAACTTTGCTTGCGGGTCAAGTAACTTAACTTGCATCCTCTGATCTTTCTTGCTTGGGGTCGCGCCGAACTCGACTTTCAAGTTCTCTTCTCACGCCTCGTCTTCAGTTATTGCGGATACCGTTGGTGATTCTTTTAAACACCATGTCGTACACCGTTCGCTTTCGAAGGTGATTTTTCCTTGGCCCCAGTCGATTTGGGGACTGTGTTGCTTTAACCATGGCATTCCTAGTATGACCTCATGGCTGGGTAGTTTAGCCCCTTGGAAAATCGCCAATTCCCTATGGCTACCGATGTCCATAGGTACTTCCGCTGTATGGGTAATTGGTCCCATAGCGCTGGGTCGACCGTCCGCCAGGTAAACTTCTCGTAATGGTTTTGCTTGCTTGGTTCTGATGTTGTATAGCTGCAGAACCCTTTGTCGATAAAGTCCTCGGTTGCTCCCGAGTCGATCATCGGATTAATCGTGATTTGTCTTGTTGTGCCGTAGAGTCATATCGTGACCATCATTTGGTCATTTTCGTTGTTCAGTGCTTCCGTGTTGTTCAGTGCCGCGTAAAGGTTCCTCATCTCAATGGACTTTATTTTGGTCTTGTCCCTCAGACCATTGCTTACTGGGGACTTTCGTCGTTTCCCGATTCTTCTCCCTTGACGACCTCCATTTCCCTGGCTTTGGCCGGTGGTCTCCATTGTTTCTTGTTGTCGTTCTTTGGTTCCCATGTCGCTCCTTCCTTGCTGTTGGCCTGGCTTCGGCATGCCGCCGCTTGATGTCCGGGTTTAGCGCATTTGAGGCATAAATTGCTTCTCATTCTTCGTTGGTATTCTTTGGCCGAGATGTTGAACCCAGGCCTCTTTCGGGTAGCATCCAACTCCATTGGATCGCGCTGGTTGTCGTTGTGAGGTCGAAAGGTCCCGTTTTGATTTCTTGGGGTCCCTGGAGAGACAGTTTTTTCTTTGGTGATTGTCCCGTGACGCATGTGGTTGATGGCTGCCATCTTTGTCTCTTCTTTGATGGCCCAGTTGGCCACGAACTGTGGGTCTTGTGAGTCTGATCCGTCCATTCCCCATGTGTCTTGGAGTTCTGCTTTAAATCCCCTCATTAGGTGATAAGTTAAGGTTGCATCGTCCATTCCGGTCTGACTGGCGATAAGTCTATATTCGTTCCAGTATTCCGTAGCTGCTTTCGATCCTTGAGCCATGCCCATGAGTTTTGCTCGTGCTGCTCCTTGCTCGTCGATTTCGCCAAATTGTCCCTGCAATTCATTCTTAAAGTCGTCCCAACCGCTCCATGTTACATCTTGTCGTCTTTCGATGTATGGCGTAGTCCATTTCAACGCGTCGCCTCTTAGAAGGCTAAGAGCGTAGACAATCTTGTCATTGTTGTAATCGAATTCCCACCCTACTCCTTTCAAGTAGACCGACAACTGCGCCAACCAACCCTTGAGTTGGTCTCGTTCGCCATGAAATGTGCTGAGTTCCTTGATTTTAGGTTTTTTCGTGTTTCCAGACCCTCCGGTTAAGGCTCCAATGATTTGTTGTATTTGGTCTGGCGTGAGGTTAGATGGTAGGGGTGGAGCAGCTTCTTTGCCCTTCGTGTCGGGATTAGGTGTAGATGTGGACGCCATCATGTTTCTTCTTGTAGGTACTGCGTCCGTTTCGTGTGAGTCAGAACTTTCTTCCGCGCTATCTGTTTCGGAGCTTGCGGCTCTCGAGTGTTGAATAGACTCGGCTAATGCTTCTCCTAGCCCTTCTAGGTCGATTTCTGTTTCGGTAAGGTCGATCTCTTGATCGACAGGTTGTTGAGCCGTTCTATCGTTGGGTGTTGCGCGTTGACGCAACCACATGTAACAATCCTATTGTTATTATGTATGCATCAGGCAACGATTGTTATTTCCTAAGTCAACAGTTCTCCTTATTCTAGCTTAAGGCGTATTGGAGTACTATCTCTTCAGATAGTACGGGACTGGCATTCCTTGTTTCGAGTGATACGTCGAAGGATACTATCTTGTCAGATAGTAAGATGGGTGGGTCGTCGTGCTTGATAGGACTATCACAATAGTCCTAGGTTCGAGTAGCCCGTCGAGACTATTACAATAGTCTCCGGGTTCTTTGAGCGTAAGCTCTAGTAGTCGAGGAACGTTTCTTCTTGTAAAGAGAGGAAAGAGTAATCGTATTGCAAGATCTTAAGTATAGGAAAGTACTTAGATGGTTGCGTGAAGATCCTATCCCTTGGTCGTTTTTTTCTTTTTTTTTTTTTTTGTAATCAAATCGTTATTATGTTTAAAGGTACAAAAGACTCATGCAGCGCTAGCTATGGAGATAAAAAACCTATAAGCAAACGTCTTCCCGCCCGCTTCACCTCGTCATAGGAAAAATCAAACACCCTGAGTCCATAGGAAAAGTCTCCTCCGCCTAGCACCTCAGATAATATACCCCAGACACGTAAGGAAACAATACATAGAAACGTACAGGTAGAGAGACCCAAACCCTTCAGCAGGCTCCCCAAAACAACAGAAACGACGGCTGTTCTAAGGACATTTCGGGGCCCGGGGAAGAGGATAGATGATCGCCGACACGGGAAAACTCATAGGCTGAGGGCCCACCAAAAAACCATGATGTACGGTCGGGCAGGTCATTACATCGTTCCCAAGCGTTGGACAAAGCCACGGAGGCAGTGCTATACCACGACTAGGCGTAACCGAGGAGAGGCCGAACGATCGGAGGGGGAGAGGGGCGAGCGGAGCCACCGAGCAGAGGGGATGCCAGCCAACGATGATGAGCAGTAGGGTGCCAGCCGGTGAGTAGCAGTAGGGTGCCAGCCGGTGGGGGGTGAGCAGTAGGGTGCCAGCCTGGAGAGGAGTTTTTAGCAGTAAGGTGCCAGCTTATGGGGCAGTACGGTGCCAGCGGACGGAACCGGGAGGGGGGTAGAGGAAGGATCGCGAGCAGGCTAGCCACAACCGACAAACGGGCCATAGCAAGGGCTTTTGGGACGACGACGAGACCGGGACGAGACCGTGATGTTACTAACCGAGGCTTTCCCCACCAGAGGTACAAGCCCAGCAAGCCGGGGCCTACTTTGACCGAGAGTCCGACACCGTAACGCCGACCGTGAGCGTAGCGAGAAGCTTTCCGACCGTGCAAAATCCTAAGCGAGGTGCGAAGGAAGTGCGGGGTAAGGGGGAGAACCGAACTTCATGAGCGGGTGTCAACGATGAACGGGAACAAGAACCCCGAGGAGGGGAGGCATGCGTGCCCCAGGAGAGGAGGGTAGATGGCTTAACGTCAGCTCCTAGGCAGTAGCCATCGTGGGAGAAGAGAGGTGGGTGGGTGAGGGTGACGATGATTGCCCGTGGTGTTGAGATTTCAATCGCCGGAGGTGGAGGAGAGATGGTTCGTGTCCTATCCTTTGGTCGCTTTTTTCTTTTTTTTCTTTTTTTTTTTTTTGTAATCAAATCGTTATTATGTTTAAAGGTACAAAAGACTCATGCAGCGCTAGCTATGGAGATAAAAAACCTATAAGCAAACGTCTTCCCGCCCGCTTCACCTCGTCATAGGAAAAATCAAACCCCCCGAGACCATAGAAGAAACTTCCCCCGCCTAGCACCTAAGACTCGCACCTCAGACACGTAGGGAAACAACTCATAGAAACGTACAGGAGAGAGACCCAAACCCTTCAGCAGGCCCCCAGGTAACAGTAAGAAAAGAATCAATGAACCGCCTAGATACAACTACTATTGTCAATATGCCCAATCCCAGAACCCGTACAGTGAAATCCGGTTGGGGCGGCGCCTCGACGGTCGCGAGTGACCGGAAGGTGGCGACCCGTCGGCGTTTAGGAGAGACCAAGGAGGCAGTGCAATACCATGATCAACCATAACCTAAGCGAGGATTGCGACCGTAGAGTAAATCGCAGGAGGGAGAGAGGCAGGTGCGCGAGCGGAGCCACCGGGCAGAGGCGGTGCCAGCCAACGACGATGAGCAGTAGGGTGCCAGCCAGAGGGGGGGGAGCAGTAGGGTGCCAGCCAGAGGGGGGTGAGCAGTAGGGTGCCAGCCGGAGGGGGAATTTTTAGCAGTAAGGTGCCAGCTTATGGGGCAGTACGGTGCCAGCGGACGGAACCGGGAGGGGGGTAGAGGAAGGATCGCGAGCAGGCTAGCCACAACCGACTAACGGGCCATAGCAAGGGCTTTTGGGGCGACAGCGAGACCGAGCGGGACCGTGATGTTACTAACCGAAGCTTTTCCCATCAGAGGTACCAGCCCAGCAGAACCGAAGCCTTACTTTGACCGAGAGTCCGACACCGTAACGCCGACGGTGAGCGAAGCGAGAAGCTGTCCGACCGTGCAAAATGCTAAGCGAGGTGCAAAGCAAGTGCGGGGTAAGGGCGAGAACCGAACATCATGAGCGGGAGTCAACGACGAACATGAACGAGAACCCCAAGGAGGGGAGGCCGAGGCCACAGGGGAGGAGGGTAGATGGCTTAACGTCAACTCCTAGGCAGTAGCCATCGTGGGAGAAGAGAGGTGGGTGGGGGGGGG
>Ga0307517_10000416_pt1 | contig 72726 bp, 88 predicted proteins | sample 23_EM_MG_FD_194515 | JGI IMG/M metagenome (GOLD analysis project Ga0307517, IMG submission 194515) | Populus trichocarpa ectomycorrhiza microbial communities from riparian zone in the Pacific Northwest, United States - 23_EM | ecosystem: Host-associated > Plants > Roots > Unclassified | place... | reverse complement strand
TCGGGTACTCGAATACGGGGGGGGTGGCGGCGTTGGGGTAGAAGCAGGCAATGATCTCAGTGGGGGTGAACTTGCCAGCTGAAAATTTATGTTTCCATTAGACCAAGATAAGAAAAAGAAGAGAGACAAAAGAAGAATGCACCAAGGTAGACGAAATTGCCCTTGAAGTTCTTGACGAACTTGTCCTTTTCGAGCGTCATGACGGCTATGTCGCGAGTGTAGCGGCAGGGGTCGACGTTATTGGCGATCTTGGGTGCCCAGTCGAGCCAGGCGATGATACGATCGAGGGGATCGCTCCAGGTGGACTTGAGGAGCTTGAGGAAGTCATCGAGGATACCAACGTCCGACTCCGCCCACTGCAAGTCTTGCTCCTTACGCTTTAGGTCCAAGTCGTAGCTCGCATCCTTCTCCTCAGGTCGATCCGCCGACAGCTCCGCAAGCTGCTCAGCGAACCGCTTGGCGTCACCAAGCTTCTCAGCAAGCAGGGCACGAGTCTCGTCGAGGAGCTGCTCGAAGCGACGACGACCGCAGTTCCGATATACTGCTTACGTGCACCCCGGCCAATGTACTCGTAGTCCTTGTTGGTCTTCTTGGACACGACATGCTTATTAGTGATCGCCATGACCTCCTTGCTCTTCTTGCCATGCCGGTCCTTACCACGGTGGAAGAAGAGACCGAGTGAGCCCTGCGAGTCAGTGTCCACCATGCCCTGCGCAGCGAGGGGGACACCCAGGACGGCCGTGAGAGCTCGGCGGATCCAGTGGGTCGGGTTGGTGTCTCTGGCGACCGGCATCATTTCAGGAGGACCGGCGAGCGACTCCATAGCACCCTCGATCCAGTGGACTGCGACGTCGTGGATGTTGTATTTGGCGAAGATGTCGAGGATGGGGGCGTTGGCGTCACGGCAGGAGGTCTCCTTGGTGGTGTTAGGGTGAACGGAGATCCACAGAACGATGTGGTCGTCGAATACGTCCTTGCCGTCTTCATTAAGGGTAGAGAAACGCACAGGCAGCATCGTCGAGACGCGGATGCCACGACTCGCCTCCTTGCACAAAGCGATGGTCTCAGGAGCAACCGACTCCTTCCAAAGCCTGTTCCTGAGGACAGGGTGGTTGGCGGTGTGGGCGGTCTTCATCGGAGTGGTGGAGTACCTCTCTGCGGGCCTCTCTTCAGGGATGGGGAAAGGACGCTGCATGAGATCGGAACGCTGGAAGAGGAGAGGAGGGTCGTCGGCGACGCCGTTGTAGAAGTATGCGCGCTCGAAGGGCGAGATGTAGTCATCATCACCAACAGTGGAGTCGGACACCTGCGAGAGAAGCATAAAATCGCTGGGCGAGGTTGGGGACGGAGGAGTTGGCTGGTACTTGAGCTGGGCATTGAGGCACCCGACCTGGAATACAGTGAGCCCTGAAGACGAAGTTCGTAAGTCAGCCATAGAGACGAGACACGAAAAGACCAAGACACTCACATCCGAAGTACTGAGGAACATTCCTGATGGATGTGATGAAATCGATGACCCCCTGAGCAGCGTCTAGGGGCGTAACGATAAGTGAGGGATACACACGCGAAAGGGTGGAGGTACTCACCAGGACCAAGGAACTTGAGGGCGGTAAGATCCGCATCGCTCAAAGAAATGACTACAAAAGAAGAACAAAACGCTCGTAAGTGGAACAGACGAGGGCGGAAGACGACTGGCAGCACGTACTCTTCGTATCGTCGGACATTTCGGAGATCTTTCAAGTAGGGATGATAGTGGTAGCAGATGAGAGTTTTCGAACGCAAGTGGGATGAGGAGAGGAGGGAGAGTCAGGGGGCGGGGGGTTTATACTACGACGACGAGGACGCACGTTCCGTACATGTTGGCTGGACTCCATGTTGGCACTCTACCATTTCACACTTCCTTGCTTCTGCGGATTGCACTTTGTCCTGATCAGTACAACGGTGTTAAGGTTTAAAGTTCAACTTGCGAGCTGAGGCGCTGATCATCAACGTCACCCAAAGTTCAGTTATATATGGTGACCGGCAACCAATTGGGGATTACGTAAGATTTTTCGTTTCCTTCCTGTAGCGATTCTGGGCTGGCCGCGGTCGCACCCATTTTGGTATTCAGCGGGTGACTATCCGTAGGCTTTTTATCCTCGAATGAACGAATATCCAGTGCCTTTTGAGGGAACTGTCAGGACCCCGTCCGTCATGCCGGGTCGCGGGCAGCGCGAACCTCGGTTACTGGCACCCTTCTACGACGGAAATAATATTGTCTGGTGGTACGGATAGTCGCCCACTCATCCAAGGCAAACACTTGCCGTGCAAGGTCCAAATACTGGAAATAAATCGATGCATATAACTTTCTATAATAAAGCTGATGCGTCGAGTCGCCCCTCAGATAATATGGCCCCATGTCGTCGGGAAAAATAAACACTCTGAACGATCCCCACATCTGGGCCCGTGGGATGCACCTGTCGCTTCACTGCTTGAAAACACGTACGGATGGGACTACACGGCGGGGCATGTTCGTACAGAGGGAGAGCATCTTCGGGTAATTACATAAGCACGATCTAGTTGCGTGCGCGTGGGGATGGGAAAGGGGCATATACCTTGTCCTCCCCAGCAGCCACCGCAATGGCCAGAAGCACCCGAAAGTCCCAACACAAACGAACTCCCGCTCAACAAGCCCAACCACGCTGGATGCGCTGCTTCCGTCACCCTTCACGATCGCGTCGAAGAAGAAGTGGACCTTCTCAAAAATGATGGTCGACGCGCATCGTTTTTGTTGTACTGCCAAGTTGATTCCCAGGATTGACCGGTGACCCGCCGGCCGGTCCTGGTCAAAAATGAGGGGCTCGTCGTCCTTGTTTCCTTCAGTTTTTCGATCCACCAGACCCATCCCGCTCATATTCGCAGTGGCGACTCGTAACATACAAATTTCGTGCTGTCAAACTTTCTCCATATCCTGCTGCATCTGTATTAGCTAATGAGTACATTTTGTAGGCTACAGATTATGTTCCCAATTTTTCGCCGCTGCAGCCATCAGGGGTGGGGTTCGTGGGGAGGGACAAACAAATGTAAACAAGAACCCGATCGTTGGCCCGGTTGCCGGTCACCACAAAATGCTGTTACCTACCTACCGGCGGATCAATCCTGGGAATCAACTTGGCAATAAGTTGTCGATTCATCGCACGACCGTGAAGCTAGGGGTAGCAGTTCCCCCTCTGTACCCTAACCTCCTTCCTTATACATGCACTGGCGCGCATTACTGTACAACGAGCTTTGAATTGTGAAGTACGATCGGGGTTCATCGAACCGTCAACAAATACACAGCCTTAGATCGCTTGAAATCTAGAGAGTGAACTCCGCATAATCGAGCAAGGCAAGTGCTTCCCTCGCTTTCTCCTTGACCCCTACATCGTCTTCCACGCCCATCTGATGACTTAGCGGGCCAGGGCTACCGCTGATCATGCCTCCCCCGAAATCACACATATGCCTCAGCGTCGAATCGAACCCCACATCTCGCAACAACTTCTGACACCTAGGGTTCTTTGCCAGCTGGAGCACGCAGGACGTGGCAGGTCTCCTCACATCAACGCTCGAGTCGACCAAACAAGATCGAACGGAAGCCATGATACGTCTATCAGACGTAATGCTGATCTGTCGTTGGGACGAACCGTTCGCGAGGTTCGCGAGCAGACATGTGGCTTGGAGGAGGATGTCACCGTTGTCGGTCTCTAAAGCTGGGGCGATGAAGTTGAGAAGGGGTTCGGTGCCAAGTTCGTTGAAGACCGTTTCCACGTCCTCTTCCGATTCAGCGAGGTGCCGAGCAATGTGGAATGCTTGTTCTTGTAAACCCGGGTCTGGGTTAACCAACAGACTACAAGGGAAATTATCTCAAAATCAGCCAGAGAATGGGTGGGGAGACACCATACCTAGTGAGGGTAGCCCATCCAAGAGCGGTCATTACTGTTTGTTTTTGCGCCGAAGAACTCTTGTGTAACAAATTCTTGAATGCCCAAAGTGCGTTTAGTCTTAACCCTAGGTCGTCAGACTTTGTGAGGTCAACGAGCCGCGAAATCAGGCCTTGCTCGAGCATCACCTGTTCAGATTCAGCCCCTTGAAATTGAGAGATCTGGAAGGCCACCCACCGGACGTAACGGTGAAAAGTCATTGACCAGGTTGCAAATAACCGAACTTGCAGCGAACATAACTCTCCTGTCTTCATCTTCATTCAGGAACACGCCATACACCTTCATCCCAAGCCCACTATCCACGAGACTCGTACGGACCACAGCAACTAAGCGCGAGAGAGCTCGAACGCACTGACAAGCAGCAAACCGGACGCCTGTGTGCGGATGAGAGAGGGATGCACGGATTATTGTGATTAGGGAATAATTTTCAGCAACCTCCCGACGGATATCGTTATTCCAGAGTGACAGAGCTGCGAGGGCGCTGAGAGCCGCCTATTGTAGCCCAGTGAGTCGACCACAAAGCGTCTTTTCTTACGCCAGAACTCACCTCTCTGAGGGAAGAGATGTGGTCAGATTCCTCTTCTTCCCAGGTTGGCGGTCTGTCGGTCGGTGTGATGGAGGTGACGACCTGGCTTAGTTTTGTCAGGCTCCCACGTTCGTACGCGAACATGCACAGGTCTTTATCATCAGTAACGAAGTAGTCTATGAATGTTTGTAAGGAAGGGTCCAAGCACGACATAACCCAAGGAAACGGCGTACACAGTGTAAAGCAAGCTTTCTTCCTCGTCTGGGGACTCTCGGCTTCATTGCCTATCACTCGATTCAAGATATGGAGTACAGTAAGGGATCCGGTGTGGTCACCGCTGACGGGGTGGTGATTGTTCGGAATGCTGGACCGGATGATAAACGTCGCGCTGGAAAGTCAAATAAATCGCGAACCGTAGAATATCGGGATCGGCTATTTTCCTACCATAAACACGCGGCTAGTGAGACGTCAGTCGTGCGTGATTTACAGAGGCCGAGTACGTTTTGGAGGGTAGCAGTCAATAAACCTGGCTTGTCCTTGTCGGGGAAGGGCCGCGCTAATATCAACGCTACGACAGAATTGTCCTGCGCCAGTGAGCCAAGAGCCCCAAGGGCGGCTTCTTGGACCTATCCTCAGATCAACATTTGCAGTCAGGAAATTGCGTAACGGGAATCACACCTTTGCGTCCTTGCTTTGAAGCAGAGTGGATAGCCTTTTCGCAACCCATCCTCCCCCTTGTTTTGTCCTCAGGTCGATAAGGTTCGGCCTCTCCCACCCACGTTTCCCCTTGATTTCTTTAGATCGCTCCGCTGGTGGGAGCCACTCGGTAACCTTCGTCCGATATATTTGTGTGCAGAGAGTAGAAGCGAGCATCAAGGCAATCGAGATTACGATCTGCGGAGATTTGTCTTCTAATAAAGGGAGGTAGACGTCTAACACCTCTGTCTGTGGAGATGAATTGGTGGATCAGCACACGTGTGATGCGACTGGGACGGCGAGGATGAGCGACACCTTGAACAGAGTTTCTAACGCGAACTTTGCTTCATGCCGCACTTGAGATGATTCCGGTTTGAGACCCCACTGTGAAGGACCGACACACTCTGCAAATGCCACGGCGAGAACGCGAAGCCCGCGGGTGAAAGCAGCCTTGAAGACGATGGATTCCTCTGGGGTAAAGTTTGAGAGCGCGTATAAGAACGCTTGGTGGGCGTTGGCTCTCAGCAATGACCCAAGCCCCTCGTGTACACTGGAGGGAGTCCCTTGAACCGGAGTTGGCACGATTGACCCGAGGAAGGAACTCCGGTTGACTCACCGTAGGCAAGAGATGAGATGACATGTGCTGCCTCGATCCTAATGGCCTCCGTGGAAGTCCCGGGTTCGCGCTCAGCATACAATTCGGGTTCGTTCAGGCAACCGACAAGACTGGGGTAAGCGAACTAATATTGTCAACTTTCTTGGCTGAACACTATTTCGAAGGATGGAACACGGACACACGAACGAAGGCTTCGTCTCGCGCGAGAGACGCTTTGGCTGAGGGGTTGCCTATGACGGAGTTCTTGAGGGCCCGGAGAGACTTGACGTTAATTGGAGTGCCTACGGCCATGGACATGGGGGAAGACGGTTAGGCTCATCCCGATCGCGAAGCGGAGAGCTGGATTCTCAAGTTGGCATCCCGACTTGAAAACAGCAAGCAAAAGAAAGGGGGCGAGGAAGTTGGATGTATGCACAGTATCGTAGACCAAAACACTTGCACAACGGGAATTCGGCTTCTCTACAGCTTTATCTTTCCGGCGGGTCCAGTTGTGCCGATCGTAATGCCGTCGGGACACTTCGCATTGCAACTCAACCACGATGTCCCAGAAATACGACAATATCGTGGACCACATTCAGGAGGCCACCATTGGCTTTGACCATCTCTTCTCGGACGAAATTGAAGATGCGAAGTCCGTCTTCCATAGAGAAGATACCGCTTTCCATCTTCTGGGCCTTGGCGTGTGTTCCTTTCTCGAGGCATCGCTCGGGATGGAGGTTCGTCTTCCGACGCCACGGCCAAACCCCCGCTATCACTCATGTTCGTCTCAAGTCTGGGGAAATGGCCGAAGCGACTGCTGCGTTAACCACCGCCGAGGCGCACGCCAAAAAACAACTCAAGTCTGCATCAAGGACCAATAAGGATACCCACAGATTCCCGCCCGGCACTCTGTGGGAACTTATTCATGCAGATTGTATCATCCTTGTTGGCTTGACTCAGGCTTTGAGGTGAACTATTCCCGCTCAATGAGACTGCGGAATGCGAACTCAGGGTCATGATCGCTAGCGAGTCGTACATGGGATATCTTCAATGCTTGTAAGTGTTCATCTTCCTTGCGGACTCTTTTATTGATACTGAGTTCATTCGAATCCAGATATTCGATTAATACGTGAGATACATACATTCGTTGTCGTCGTTCGTGGCTGACCGTTGCGGCAGAGCCCACTCGAAATACTCAAAGTATGACCTTTTAAACGACACAACCTCTCACACACTAAGTACACCCAAAGGCTTTACAAGGTCGTGTTCCCGGGTGGCTTGGACGAGTTTGCTACGCCATCAGCATCGTTACCCCCTTCCCGGTCTTCAACACCAAGCATCACACCCAGCACCCACTCCAGTACATCGTCGAAACCAGGTCTCTTCGGCCGCTTCATTGGGCACGGTTCGAGCTTGACCGTCCCGTCCAGGGCTTCGAGCCCGTCACCCCATCCGGACGGCTTGCCTGAAGAGATGGTCATCTCCGGGACTGCATTTGGTGGGCTTCATGGGAACCAACCGAAGGTCCTTCGAACTAACTACCTCCCAGGATACGGACTATTTAATCTGGTGTTGTCATTGTTACCGGAAAAAGTGAAGTACGTACACTTGATGGTCGCCTCTTTATGCATCGTTCACAAGATATGCTTGCTGTAGGACTGTTGTGGGTTTCTTCGGTTATGACTATGACCGTAAGATTGCGCTACGAGCGTTGGCTGTATCTGCTGCCAAGTCAGACGTCCATTCCATTTTCGCAGGGTACGGCGTCGGGCTCAACGTACTTCCCATTGGATTTGTGTCAGGCAACTGAGTCATGGGCCTCTTGCAGACTCGCCTTAATGTCCTACTACGGCGTCGTGCTCTTACTAGCGGGGTATCAGGCAGACGAAACACACATCTTGAAACAGTATAGGGCCATTGTTGACAAGGTCGCGGGCAGGTTCCCGCTTGGTTCCTTGTGGATCCTTAATAAGGTAAACATATCGCCAAGTGACTTCCTGGCCAATTTCAACGTTCCATCAGGCAAAAATCTTGCGGATGTCATATGATCCAGATGGTGCGATCCAGGTGTTACAGGATGGGTTGAAACTCGATAGGAAGAACAGATTCAAGCAGGCCGATTCTCTGGTGACTTCCCTTCCACGCTCTGCATTCCGAACTATGATTTACTGCCTTTAAAAGTTGGTGTTCGAGTCGGCATGGACGTTCTTGAGTCAGCGGAGGTATCAGGAAGCGGCTGACATGTTCATAAAAATGACTGAACTCAACTCATGGTGTGCCGCTCTGCGCAGGACAAGGGATAACTTTTTCTGACTGGTGCCATAGGAGCCGTGCCACCTACTACTTTATTGCCGCAGGTAAGACCTACAACCGGCGTCTCGTACTTTGACCCGCCTCACCGGATTACAGGTTGCTACACCCATCTGGGAAATCACAAGAAAGCTCAGAAACTTTTGGATGCCTGTCCTGGCCTAATGGAAAAGCGGAAGCTGGCAGCGACCAAGCAATTGCCGACTGAGATTTTTATTTTGAGGAAATGTAAGTCATTCCTCCCTAGCGTTATAACCGCAGATAAAAAAACTGGAATCTATCTCGCTGTAGTGGAATTCTATAAGGAAAAACAGCGACGGAGGACGGGTTCGGAAGATAATTATGCAGAGAGCATTAGGATCAACACCGCAGAAGGTGAGTTGGGAGTTTATCTTCTGTCCTGTACGCCCTGATGTGACGAACCACATAGAAATGGCAATTTGTATGTTACCACTCGTCCAAAGGCATCCAATACGTGGAATGAGCTGAAATTTTCCTTAGTCTGGAATACACACGCCAGGATCCCCCAGGACATCGCCCGGCTGCACGTCGAGGACCTGGGTAGGTTTACTCCCCGGGTCTCTATCCCTAGTCAATATATCCCCACTTCCTCGATTTCCTCCCCACCGGAAAAGGGTGCTCCCGTTGATCTGGACACCCCAGACGAGGAAGCTATCCGATCGCTCATCCTGGGAATTGCTCATCGTACTCTGGGAGACTTCGCCCCTTCCAGAGTGTTCTTCGAGGACGCCGTCAAGAAACACTCTCAGACCAAGTGCAGTACCTGGGTCGGTGGTGTTGCCCTGTTCGAGCTGGCCGTGCTGGACCTTAAGGAGGTGGAGGCTGAAGAGAGAGCAGGAAGGCTCTCTCCGGAAACAAGCAAAGATGAGATGTCACCTGCGGGTCTGAGGAGGTGGGAAGAGGCGATTGAGAATGCTACGGCGAGGTTGGACAAGGCGATGGACATTTCTGGGAAGGATGTGGATTTGAGTTCGAGGTTGGATACCAGGATCGTGATGTTGAGGGATGAGATGGCATTGAAGAGGGAGATGTTGACGAGTTGTGCCACGCCGAGGTTGGGGTGACCTTGGAGTGACTTTTCGACCGCGATTACTCTCGCAACCTTCGACACCGTATACGTCTTCCCGACCTCTTTCTGGGCCCGTTGTGCCCGCCTTTCCTTCCTTTAATCCATCACCAGCCACCTATTATTACTTCGCATAACCCCATTACTTCTTACCGTACTCCTGTCCGTACGTACATGCGCTGGCGCATATCCATGGACACATACATCAGATGGCCTCTTCAAGCTTCACCTCCCGCCCACATCCATTTTGGGAACTCCGATCTCTGACAATGCTTGGTACGTCCATGACGTCTTCATCCCACACACGGGCTCAACAGGAACTGTAACTTGGGTACGCTACAGTCGTCGGCCTCACAGGCGGTATCGCAACCGGGAAGTCTACCGTTTCGTCTCTCCTTAGAGCCCGTGGATACCCGATCGTCGACGCGGACCTGCTCGCACGAGAAGCGGTTCTGCCGGGCACGTCCGCCTATACCGCTATCGTCAAGACGTTTGGCGAAGATATCCTTCAGCCGGATGGATACCTGGACAGGAAGAAACTTGGGACCGTGATATTCAATGACGGGGGGAAGAGGGAGCAGCTGAACGGGATCGTGCATCCCGCTGTGAGGAAAGCGATGATTTGGGGTGTCGTCAGAGCTTGGGTTAGGGGAGAGAAAGTCTGTATTGTGGATGTGCCATTGTTGATTGAGACGGGGATTTGGAAATGGGTTGGGAAAGTTGTTGTCGTGTATACGTGAGTGTCTCTCTTGTTCTTATCCTGCCCGGCCCTCACCACATGGATACGAATGCGTCGCTTCCTTAGGTCGCCCGAGATCCAACTCCAACGATTGATAAAGCGGGACGGGTCCACCCGCGAGGACGCCTCTTCACGATTCAACTCTCAACTCCCCATCGCGGAAAAACTTTCTTACGCTGACTACGTCGTGGAGAACTCAGGTAGCCTCATAGACCTCGAGGTGGAAACTCAGTCGCTCATTAACAAAATCACTCGCGAGTCTGGTGGAGTGATATGGCTCCTTTCCTGGTTGATACCGCCTATTGGAATCTTCTTTGCGTTGATGTGCTTAACATGGAGACGTCTAAAGAGAGATGGGAGGAGAGCTTCTAAGAAACGAGGCGAGTCTTTGGGTGGGAGATGAGAGTATGGTGTGTATATTATAGTGCACCGGATCTGAGAATGTATAACACGTCGACGGAGAGTAATTTAACTTATTTATGCGGGGGGTCATGGATTGTAACGGAGTCCTACGACTGTGACGAGGTGGGTGGGTTTGTCGGTTGTGTGATTGGGATGTTGACGATTTGGCCATCGTCTTTGATGATTCGGAAACGGACTGTGGGATCGGAACCACGGCGTAAGTTTACGGGATAATGAAGTGGGATCATGGGGTGGTGCGGAAAAAAGACGCACGGATTGTAAAGGGTTCGCCTTTAGCTCGTCGGATACTGGTGAAATATACCGTTCCAACGCCTGTGAGGGATGAGCTAGCTGCTCCACAGATTATGAGTGCAATCCTTCCACCAACCTTTGTGACCCTTCACTCGGAAGGTGAGGTCCACGTTCCCTTGTGGCATGCTTATCTATCCAAAAAGTGTGAGGTCATCGAACGAGCGAGACAGAGTAGGAAGATAAACATACAACGCCGTCTACCCATGGGTCCCCGTTGAGATACCAAACCGGTTCCGGTCGAATAGCATCTCCCAGCAGCTCGTTAACCTCAGGGCTGTCCCGGAGGTTTTGAAGGATCTGCTGCGTAATGGAACTAGTCAACCTCTCCTGGTTATTCGCGTACTTTATGAACGCGACCCAGGCAGCGACCCCAAACGCCCCGAGGATAACCAATGCAGGCCATCTGCGCTACCGAACGGTGAATGCGACACCACCGTCAAAAGTCGGGGGGATTCACCTCAATAGTGGGTAGTTCTCGTTTTTGGACGGGTCTGGCGTAGTATTGACGGGGTTTTGAGGGTGAGGAGAAGGTTTCGGCGGGGGGTTGTTCGGTTGGGGCCGGTCTGTACGGTGGTCGAACCCAGGGCACCTCTGTCGCATAGAGCCTCGCCTGGAGGCACGAAGGCGACCGTGCCAGGTTTTGTTCGCTGAAGAGCTTCCGGGTTGTCTGGGAGAGTGGAGTCCTCAGCATCTTCCGGTCGGATTCTGAGTTGACTTCAATTCCGCGATGGGTCCGACCCCACAGAACGTGATGTCCAGATTTTCCCACGGGTGCATCCACCAACCTCACATTTCAGAGCTTCCACGGACATGTGAACCGGGATAACCTTCAGGCTGGCCACCACCGCGGTGGCCTGCTTCTACTTGATCGTCATGAGTGGTGGCATATTGTAGCTTTAAAGGATGCGGTAGGAAACACTTATGGAAATACCCCGGAACCTGCTGGACGCATCTATATACCACATCCATCAGTAACTCCGAGCCAACCCCGAGCCTGAACGTCGAAATTCTGTTTGTACTGGCGATAATTTCATCGTGGAAGAAAAGTAAGTAAAATCTTCCGGGGCTGCTGCTAAAAATCAATTTCTTGGGACTTGTTGGATAAATCTCATCGGACTCAGTTGACACCCACTTTTGTGGGCGAGGGTTTCCAAATGCTGGATTATTTCCCGCGACTGCCAGAAAACAAAACTTTCCAACAATTCCCGGTTCTTTTACAAACTTTACCTGCACGGTGTAACGAAACCCGGCCGGATCGAGGTAATGATTTTATGATTGGAGACGAACCGCATCACCCCCTTCATAGGACTTCCTAACGACGTAAACCACGAATGTAGGGAGGGAGAAGAGGAAGGAGTCGACGATAAAGCGGAAAGAGCTGGGATAGAGTGGGTTCGGATTCGATGGTGAGCGTCTCGAGGGAAAGGAAAGATAGCGAGGAAATACTGTGGCGCTTTGTTTGTGATAAGCTCCTACGTTTGGTGAGAAAGAACCGGGGGAGTCCTGCGAAGGTTTGTTCTGAACGGAAAGCCTGGCAACCAAATGAAAACTCCTATTGGGTCCGAGTGGGCGACTAGTTCTCGAAAGCCGTTAATATTCCAAGAACGTTGGGTCCGTCCAAAAGGTATGTCGTGGGAGTGCTGAACAGAATCCCATTCAATCTCGTATTTTTTGAGGTGGGAAAGTACCTCTCTGGGGCGCTACACCGGAAATCGGTCAGCGCTTTGTTGTCCTCGTGTCGAAGTAATCTGACACGAGGTGTTCCGGCCAGCGAAGGGAAGATATCATGAACTCAATGGCCAGGGAAAAATCGTACAGATAATTATTGGTGGCCCGGTGGAGGTTTAATCCGTCATTGGGAGGAGGTTGAGTCGGCGAGAGTTCTGCGAGTGAGGGGCAAGGAGGGCTCCCCAGTTCTGGAGCCCCCAGAACGAAATCTATCGACAGAGCACGGCCAGGTTAATCTGTCCTGGCATCCAGGGTTCCAGTGATCAGGAGCCAGATATTTACCAGGAGGTGGAAATTCTGTCGAGCCTGGCATAGCTCCCGACGGGTGTGAAAGACGCCAAGGCAGAGATCCGGGGCCCTGGGTGTAGGGTGCGAGAAATTCAGCGAATTGAGTTGTGCGGTGGGAACGTGCTGAGTGGAGATGAATTTCCAGGGGGGCCTCTCTGACACGTTCCAGGCTCAACGCCCCTAAGCTGATCCAGTTGGTTGGATATCAACGCCCAGTTCCTAGGGATAAGAATGATAATCCCGGGCCGGAGCTGGCATACGCGGGCCTGTGAATCACTTGATCAACTGTGCGCCGGCGGCTGCATCGCGTGACGCGTCCAGCAATACGAGAGAGAACCGTTCCACGAAGATGATGAAGAATTCAGGATACCGCGTGCTCTGGTTTAAGGTTTCCGATCTTCAGACCGAGTTTGCTTCACAACGTAATAGTCCGTGATCATCGCAAAATAGTGAAGTGTGCACTTCGAGCCGATTTTTCTCCCTTTGAGATACAGGAGTTCTGGGATGGAGGTCGCGAACAGCTGCTGAGGATGCGGTGATCATGCTAGTAAGGACATCGGTTACTCGGGGGTCGATGCAGGGGACCCTAACAGGAGGTATCAGTCGTCTCGAGAAGATCGTGGGGTGGGGGTCCAGGTCAAGAGAAAGCTGATCGACTTGCCCAGATCCATCACCAGACATCTGCATCCCCAGTCATCGATTACCGGTTACCACTCGTCAGGAAAAGTTACCTACCCAAAGATTGTGATTCATAACCTAGCCCCCCACATCTCCATACTCAGAACACATCAGGGAACGGCTACTAACCCCAAAAAAGAAGGACAATGGGTTGGCAAACGACATTCACACTTTCGAGACGGGCGAAAGGCTGTCATCTCGTGACGAATGAAGTGGTAAGCCACATCCAGGATGGTCTAAAGGATGTCAAGGTACTTTACATGCTTCGCATTTATTTGTTGCGTTTTATATCGACATCTAAATTTTTAGGCGGGGATGTTATTCCTCTTCATGTTCAGTATTTCTGATTCCGAGGCAAAGAGTGCAGCTCGACTAATCGGAAGCTACTAGCCAGCACACGTCCGCCGCGTTGACCATCAACGAGAACTACGATCCAGGTGAGTCTAGCTCGTTATTACTATCGAAATCGGTCTGCTCAGTACACATCCTAGATGTTCGAAAAGGTACACGATATCTCTCCCGTTCTGGTGTGAAACTAGAAATCCAAGACCGATAACGCGGTTCTTTCGCACCTATATTCATCGCTGTCACGATGCCTAGATATGGATATGGCATTGGACAAGATCGTGCCCGAAGATCTCGACTGGTTACATACAGACGAAGGTCCTGAGTGAGCCCTCCTCCCTCAGTCCGTTACCTTCCACATATCTGACCGCCTTCCACTCAGCGACTCGTAAGTGGTGCGGTATTCACCGTAACACACGGCAGTCAAAATCGATCACATGTCTCTCTTGTAATCCACCATCATAGCGTTTCGCACACAAAGGCATCTCTTCTGGGTTCGACGATTTCCGTTCCAATTACGGATGGGCGGATCAACCTCGGCACATGGCAAGGTTGGCTTCTCCTTCCATTCCACCCCTTTGTCCGCTGTGTTGTTCGGCGCGACTCAACCGCGTCTTCAGGTATTTACCTGACAGAATTTAGACACTTGCCTCACTCCCGCCGAATCGTGGCAACGATCGTGTAAGCCTCTTCCTCTCTCCGACAGGTCTACGATGAACTGCAGATCCATTTTGCTGATTTACTTCCGCGTTGAAGATCGTGACTCTCCCGATCCAAGGCGTGGGCGATCCGCTGTATACGGTAAAATAATTCAGGCTTGACGTCCCCATCGCTCCGGAGACGGTCCATTTAGCATTCCATGTACACATAAATACCACTCCAAGTGCTGTACGGTAACTCTCTCACACACGGAAATCCACAAATCAGTAATATAAATGCCCGGAGTGTGTCCAACAAAAAACGCCTTCTACCCTATGTTACTACGTACGTATATATTCGTAAAGTGTCCCGAAGCCCAAGCCCGAGCAAAGCAATGCAAAAGCGTAGTTAAACTATGCGTACTTAGTAGGATTGAGAGCATACCATGGAGGTAATAACTGTGGGGAGAAGTGTTTAGATCATGTCCGCAAGAAAAACGGCATGGTGACGTAGGAATGAATGGGCGAGTGAGGTGGCAAGCGAGCAACATAACCATATTAACGATGAGATTAATGCAGGTGGGTGAGCAGCAGCGGAATACGTAGAACTAATAATAGATTGGCAAATGGATATAAGTGCGTTCAGGTGCCATGGGTGGGACAGCCACCAAAAGGGCTGACTGAGCGTCACTTAAAACAAGTAGCCGAACAGATAGATAACAACTGTCAAAAGCACCGCGGATGAAATCTTGAGCGAAGCCGCACCTATAGAATGGGGGGGATAATCTTATCAACACCAGCTACGCTGGGGTGGGATAGAAAGGTTTACTCACCGTCAGTGCTAGCGGTACCGTCGCCAGTTCCACCCCCACCTGATGGAGTACCTGAAGGACGACGAGAAGTAGCGGTCCCAGTAGGAGAGGTACCGGATGGAGAGCCTTAATCAGTTGAAACCTTCTGCTACGGGCCGCACATTTCCCGATAAAAGGAACGGCCAGATTAAAACACTTACCTGAAGATCCACCCGCGGCGTCACTCAGTTCAGCAAAACCAATCGCGGCAGGATCGGAACGGAAGACGGAATAGACATTCTTGAGGAAAGTGGCTCCAACAACCCAGTTGGGGTTTCCTCCGCCCTCGCCAATATTTGAACCGGCGGTCAAGTCGAAGATTCCTCCGGCACAAATATCGGAAGTGGAGCTGACCCGTCCGAGATTCATGTCATCGGAATTGATGGGCCAAGCTCTTCCACCAAAAGCCATGGTGATCTCAATAGTGGTATCACAAGCTAAGAAGAAAGCGAATATCAAGAGGAGATTCGGCCAACAGAGAAGACGAACATACGGAATGCGTAAAAGCCAGCGAGGGAACCGGAGAGTGGCTGGGAGCCGGGAATCTGGGCGTAGACCGCTGAAACGGCAGCGGAAGGGCCGCCGATGAGCGTTGTGCCAGTATCGATGGCAGCAATGTTGCCGGATGGCAAGGTGACGCTCCCCCCATTGACAGTGATCGCTATGATTAAGACACGTGCGTGAGAAAAAGCCAAAACATAAGACAAAGGCAAATTGGGTACGTACCAGAGACATCGAGGAGCCAGTAAGTCTCCCGTCCAACGTTAGTGACGAGCGGAAGGAACTCGACGTCGCCTTGGTACAGGGTCTGATTCTGACCACCGAGGGTGAAGATACCGCCAAATTCTTCCTCCTGAGCAGTTTGATCATTCAGGAATCGGGTAAACCAGAAGCTCATTTCGGGGGTTGTCAGTTGGCCGCCTTGAGCAAGCGTCTGCCAGAACGGAGTGGCGCCGGTGTTGGCGATGGTCTCGAAGGCAAGACCCAAGATACCGGCATTGGAGCCGTCTAGAAGACTAGCGGAGGTCTGATCGACCAAAAGCCAAGCCTGGGGCGTAACTTGGAAACCACTCATGGCCACTGTGTCTCGGACGAGATCACCGGCAACAGAGCCGGAACCATAAGTGATCGTGACTCGGACTGGTTGACCGGTGCCGTCCGAGCCGCGCTCGAAGGTACTGGAAGCAGCGCTGTCGAAGTTTGGGGTACCCTGGGTGCAAGTGGTACACCCTTGACTAGTGACCCACAAGTCTGAAGAGCCTGTGTCTAGAACGACATTGAAAGTCTGAGGACTGTTTGATGTTTGATTTATAAGCGTGAAAGATATGAATCAATTAGGGGCGCCAAACGCACGGCGTTCCGATCTGAATGGCACCCAAATAGCTGGTGTCGCTGTTCTGCAGGTCGTTGTCGGGGTTAGGCGGGGATCTGGAGGACGGAGAAAAGACGGACCTGGTTGATAACTGGGATGCCCGCAGTGTTCTGGCGTTTTGTGGTTGAGGAGTGGTAGTGGTATTTGCTTCTCAGGGCGTCCGCAGCACCTGCATACTCGTCAACGGAGGTTGGGGAACGCTTCCTCACGAGAGGTATGTGGAAGGGCTCTGCGCCAGCAAAGCCAAGACACGACAATGCCGCCAGGGACAGATAGAGGGGGACCATAATGAAGGGGGACCGGGGGGGAAGGGGGGAGGACGAAAGGAAGGGATGCGGAGCGAAGCACAAAGCGGTTGCTGTCGATCAGGCCGTCACGTGCCGTCCACATACTATGTTGCGTCGCGCGTGCCTTTGTGCTGCCAATGCCCAGGTATACTTGTCCTGTGGCTATGTCTACAAAGTCGCTTGGAACCGGCTGTCTACGCTTGCCAGCCTCCGCATGTGCTCGGCTTTCCCTTGGCGGCCCACAGTTACTGAGTCAGCCCCAGAACGCGTCGCTCCTCCAGCTGCCCTCCATTGCAGCTGGGCGCACCTTCCTCGCGCCCACTCCCTCCCCCTGTCCGCACTCCGCTAGATAGTGGATTTCCGTGATGCCCGCCGTGCTAAGATAGTCGGCCAATCGGCCGTAGTTCAGCCCAACGGCATGTTTCCCATGGCTGTCATCCGAGAGCCCAAGTTTGCCCCCGTGTTTGACGATCGTCTGTGGAGTACATCGTCAGGTCATGGGCGCTGAGCGTTTAACCGACGACCCTACCTCGAGGACGTCTTTCCCGGGGTATCCCGTGTCCCAGCCTTTGCGGAACGGAGCCGCGCTGGCCTCGAAGAGCGCTCCGTACTCCGAGGCAAACCGTATGTTCCTTTCCAGTTTCTCTTCGGCTCTTGGGTAGTCCGAGAACAACAGGCGGGGGTTGTATAACCGGCACAAGTCGATATGACCAACGATCTCCGGGCGGAACCGTTCCAGCACTTCGTACTGAGCATCAAAGTATGCGCACAGAAACCCTTCCATCCGCTCGTGCTCGGTCCCTCCATCGAAGGTTCCAAGACATAATTGGAAGGTGGCGAGGTCAAAGTCAATTGGGATCCCCTGGACGTGGTGCACGGATCCAACGATGTATTCTATCTTCTCCCCAAATCGCTCCAAGAGCTCCTCCAACTTGTCGAGATCCAACGACGTAATGTACTCCGTTTCGAGCCCCACGAGTAGCGTTATCTCGTTTCGATAAACCAGTTTGAGTCGATGGGCCTCCTCGATGTATCCTTCGAATTGTTCCATGAGATCTTTCGGCGTGAGGCCATTCTGAGAGCTCGTTATCACGCATCCATAAACAGAGCCGGGAGTTCGTTCTTCCTACCTCCTCTGGGTAGAGATCTGAGGTTCTGTAACGAGGGACGTGCTCCGACAAGCCAAAGACCCGGAACCCTCGTCTGCTCGCCTCTACTACCACATCTTCCAAACTCCCCACAGCGTGCTTGCAGAACTGGCCGGAATGAGAGTGATGACTGTGGGGCATCCCTTTTGAGAATGGGGAGCTTGTTTGGCTCAAAGGCTCTTGCCAAACAATCCGGTGGCGGAATTGCGTCACCGCTTGTGTCCCCCGAAAAAAACCCCCCGACACGTTCGCTGCACGGTCTGTCTCGCGTGAAGATGGGATCTTGGCCAGCCCTACCCCGCTTAGACAGTCTGCAACGTCTTGTGCCTTCCTGGTTCAAACCGCAAAACACCGCGAATGTCCGGTTCTTGGTCTACGGCATCCTGCTCGGTTTCTCCTTCTCTCTCACTGCGACCTCCTTCGTTCTCTACTTCCGAGAGAAAAAGCAACGCGAAATCGTGTCCAGGTTCAAGCCACGTCCGATTGAACTAAGGAGCGATGAGATTGTTCAGGGCGTCACGGGCTTGATTGGTGCACTAATTTGTTATTTGGTGGCCTTACACGCGAACTGACCCGCCGCCTCAGGAAACACGCCTCTGATCAGGATAAACTCCTTGAGTGATGCTTTAGGCGTGAACATCCTTGGAAAGGCAGAGGTTGTGATTAAAGGCTACATCCTGGTTGCGCGAGCCCTGACATTATCTCAAACTAGTTCCTGAATCCTGGGGGAAGTGTCAAAGACCGCGTCGCATTGAGAAGTCAGTTGAATTTGAAGATCCCCATGACTGTGCACTCACCCTTTGTCAGTTATTGAGGACGCGGAACAGCAAGGTCTCATCCACCCACATACTAGATCCCGGATTTTTGAAGGAACCGTTGGGTCCACTGGGATTTCCATCGCTACGGTAGCCAAGGCACGGTGTGTTTGTCAGGTCCTCGTTTAAGCCCACCCATTCACGAATCCTGTAGCGGGTATGATGCGAGTGCGTGCGATTGAATACCTGGGAAACCTCCACTCCCTGACCGGCCGCACATGTGCAGCGATTATCATGCCAGACGACGTCGCGCTCGAGAAGGTGAATGCGTTGAGGTGTTTAGGCGCGACAGTCGAGCGCGTTCGCCCCGCCAGTATCGTCGACACCAAACATGTACGTCTCCGCCCTCGGGCGGTCTCGCCTCTGTGCTCACCTGGGCGGTTGTCCTAAATCTCGTGTCCTCTTCGGTTTCAGTATGTGGTACGACAGCTACTTCGCGGCCCTGTTCGCGGACCGAGCTGACCCCAAAAATCTCGTACAATAGAATCTGGCCCGTCAATACGCCGCAAGCTTTGGGAAACACGGTACGAGAGACCCATTGAGCCACCATCTCATCCAGAACACAGAGTCTGTATTGGTTACGACAACGATGGACCTGGTCCCTCCACGAGGAGATGGGATAGACCATTCAGGCGGCAGCGCGAAGCTGGAAATCGAGCCGAGAGGTTTCTTCGCTGATCAATTTGAGGTGGGTTTTTTTTTCCTTCCGCAATTTGGTCTCTTTCCCCCCTCATGCTCCGCCCGAGCGATCTCGTGGGTTTTTTGTGGTCCTGTTTTACGTCTTAAGACTTGGAACATGCCCATGACCCTGTGATGGGAATTTCCCCAAACGACCAAAAAGGGTAGCATGATTCACTCCTCAATTCATTCAATCCCCAGCCATCTCACATCTTGCGTTCGGTTGCTTCCGCCCGTAGACGGTGCTTACGTCCAGAGATGTGCAGCCCTCTTACGATTTATTTTTTTCGCTGATGGGGCATGGAACCTTCGGCTGCCATCTTTTTCTCGTCACACACGCGTGCACTCCTCTTTGATTTGATCCCCATTTGCCGACTCATTGTTTATGGATCGGTGGTTTTCGGCGAATTACGAGGGTGTTTTACGTTCACCGGAAGGGCTCTCCAACCGGTGTTCAAATTCGAGGGCGGGTTACGGGATTTTTGTCAGGACTGTGCTTCGGCACGGTGAGCGCAAGCTGGCTGTATCGGCGGGCGCCCCGGTCAAAGTTGCATTTGCGGATGGTCCCTCCGGGCCCTTGCCGCAAAAAGGCAAGGCCTGTCTCCAGAGTGACGGCCGCAAGTCGTACTACTCGGTACTCCCGCTTGACGTAAACCCGACTCCGAACCGAAAAGCCTGCGCGCTCCCAGTTTTCCACGACTTCTTGTCCTTTTCTCCCCATTCTGTTTTACTTTTTAAGGTTCATTTTGCGATGTTAAACCCTGTTGCGCGTCAAGTCATTCTCACACCTTCTCGCAGAACCGAAGCAACTTTTATGCACATTTCGATGGAACCGGCCCTGAAATCTGGCGTCAGACGAACGGGACAGTGGACGCATTTGTTTCTGGGGCGGGTGAGTTTTGGAATTTATTTTTGACTCGTTCCCCTTTTGCACGGCGGGTATTCAATGGGGTGATTTGCCGACGTGTTACTGCCGACTGGCTGATGGTCATACGATCTCTGGACGAGCTGAAGTCAGTGGTGCTGTGACCACCCTTTATGCATTCACACCTGCACGAACAAATACCCTCCATTCCTGATTCCCGCCCCCTTACGTCGAATTTTTATCCCATGGCATATCTGCCTACAACAACAATCTCACACCTGTCGTTCGTTTCCATACCCCTGTCGAACGCGGATGCGAGATGATAGTAACCTCCCAAACTTCGATAGGCACTGGCGGAACCATTTCTGGGGTCGGACAGTTCCTCAAGTCCGTAAACGAGGACGTCCGGGTCGTGTTGGCCGACCCTGAAGGGAGTGGGTTGTATAATAAGGTGAGCTCGAAAGTGTGTACAAATCTTGACCGAATTCGCTCGCATCACCATCGAGTCCTCCCATCGGTCTTCTGTCGTTCCCTGATCGCGGGGAAGAGCTATGCTACAGGCTTCAGATCTGAGTCGGATGGAACTTTCTCGTTCTTATCTTATCCCTTCTTGTGTATCCCTGATCGTTGTTTCCTCACTCACCGCCACCCTGCCCGAACAAACGAACTGCCCCTTATTTTTCTTTTGGGTCCTGGTTTGCGATCAGTTTACCCATTTATCAAATACTGCTCCCGAGATTTTCGTCCAGATGCTGATGGAATCTTTGTGCGAATCTGGCTCTGCGATGATGACACCGCGGGTGTGGACAGGTTAAGTATGGCGTCATGTTTGATCGGCGGGAAGCAGAAGGAACGAAGAGGAGACACCAAGTCGATACCGTCGTGGAAGGAATGTACGTGGTGAACCTTTCCCTCTCTCGGTCCCACGCTCACTACCTCGGGCACAGCGGGATCAACAGAGTCGTGGAGAATTTTCAACTCGCCATCATCGACGATGTGTTCCGGTGAGTTACAACCTTAACCCCAGACAAATATTTCATTTCTCGAAAACTCCGTGCGTGCGCGCACGCACATATTATCGGCGCCGCCCATCCGTTCATTCCGAAAGATTCGTCGCCAGTGGCGCCAAGATACTAATGCACTGGACTGTGAACGTTGGACGTTGAGCCACTGGTCGCCGTCTCTTCTCGTTAATTTCCGATTGAATTCGATCCGATCCCTTTCTCCCCACACTGGAGCCGGAGACGTGGGAATTGAATAGGAATGATTGACGCTGATGAACTTTTTGTTGACCTTTTGCGTTAGGATAATGGACGCAGAGGCGGTCGGTATGGCGAGATTCCTCGTTGAGAGGGATGGTCTGTTTGTGGGCTCGAGCAGCGCTTGTAATTTGGTTGCGGCTGTTAGGTACGTTAAGAAAATGGGGTGGAAGGACGGTCAGACGGTCATTACGGTCTTGTGAGTGCTTGCACCTCACTGTCTGTTTGGTTGGAGGCCTGTTGGCTGACTGCCGAATTGTTTTCCGTAGGTGTGATTCCGGAAACAGACACTACTCAAAGGTAACGTGTCTTCCAAAAGCCGTGGTGTCCTTGAACCGATGGCGGTGCGTAGTTCTGGAACGACGAGTATCTCCGCAACGCGGGTATCCCGAATGACACCCAGATCATCAAAGATTTGCTTCAAGAACCAATCTTCGGAGTTCAACCTGCGCCGGGCGAATAGGAGCGACCGGTCAGACCGTCCACGGTCCAAGAAATCATGGGAAGCATTAGAAGTACAGATTTGCAATCGAGTAGCGTAAACCTTCTAGTTTATCTACGACAAGGAATAAATGCGCGATGTGCGCGCGGGGGTTGGGATCATTGACAGCTATTGACCGGTAATGCGCAAACACATGATAGATCAATGTCGTTGAAATTCCCATGCAACGCGCCACACGTAAAACCGTGTTGCAACAGCAATAAGCGAATGATTGGGAGACGGAGGGGTAGGTAGGCCGGCGGGTCAGTGCCGTTGTCGGAAGTGCACAGGGAGGGTGTGAAAATAGGATAATAGGGATGATGGAAGAGGGGATGGATAGAAGTCCGTCAACTGGTTGAATGTCGAATTGTCACTGCCGAGGTGGAGGTGTCTGTATAGACGTGGATGGGGTCGAGGACAACGGGACTACGAGAGACGAACTCGTCGACGCGGAAATCGAAGGGACGGTGAGGTTTGGCGGTCTTGGCGAATTCTTCGCTCCCTGGGATCTACAGGAACGAAAGAAAAAGAAAAAAAATCGTCAGAAAAATGAATCCCAAAAATAATCTCGGGGGTAATATTGGAGTGGAAAGAGCCGTCGGAAAAGCCCCCGTTTAAACGATCGCAGCGGGGCATGGTTAAAAGATCGAACAAAAGATGCGATGGAGAGGAGGAAGGGGAAGAGAAGAATCACAGGGGACGGAAGCGGGTTCCCAGAAGGGTCGGGGGAGCGAACTGAATTGAATCTTCCAATGATCAGGATGCGGTCAATCCGCTTAGTGGCGTGATGGCGAGGTCGCTTCGTCCTCGAGAGTGAGGGACAAGCGAGGCAAGCGATTGGCCCAAAACGAAAATGGAAGGACAAGGAGAGGAACAGAGTAAGGAAACAGTCTGGAATGACTCTAGGCCCTCGCCTAATCACGATGCAGGTAGGGAAGGGTGGGCCACGAGTTGGGAAAAAAGGAGAGAAAAAACGTGGCAGACCATTAACGCCGTCGACGTGACTGCGGCGGAGTGTCCCGCCCGGACGGGGGTGCAGGGGAAGGGATTTGCAAAATGAAAAAGAGGTGAAAAATCGATACGATCACTGGATCGCACGCCGCCGCGGAGATGACGGGTTGGTGGCATTTCGTCCGTCCCGTGAGTCGGTGGTTATAGTGGAGCCGCAGGGAAGTGCAAAAAACCCCGTAAATCCAAAAGCGTGAGAGGGAAAGAGGTATATATAAAACTCGACGGGTCCGGGATACGGTGGGAAGGAACGAGGGGACAAAATACGAAATACTTGAACATTAGCTTACTCACCCTGCGTTAGTTGCATTAGTTGCATTACTAGAGTTAGCGTTGGCTTGAGCGTTCGCGTTCGCCGTCAAGTCTGGTGCAATCTTCAAGAACCCAGTCTGGACCAGAAAGTCCCACACACGACTTGTCTTGTTGACGTCGATCTTGACCAAGTCTCGAGCTTCACGTCGACGGAGCTTACCACCTCTCCTGGCGTATTCCCTTACAAGCGTTTCCTTGATTACGAGATAAGGCTTCGGTAGGATCCGCAGAGACGAGCATAAGGCCTGTTCGTCCGGTCGGAGGAGATGAAGCATAGGGCTGTTCGCCAGGTTGAGAGGCGCCGCTGTAATGTGAGAAAAGGGGGGGATGGAATACGTCAGAAGCATGTCCCGTTTCTCCGAACAGAAGGGATGTGGTGTTCGGATCTTTCTTCGTTGCGAGGTTGACGCACCAGGTTTGCGGGCGGGAGCACCGTTCGTTTGACCGCCCGGTTTGGGCGTGGACTCGGGTCCTTCCGATCCTCTTGGGTCCGTAACGGAGGATTGACGCGCTGATCCATTCCGTTGGATCCGTTCCGAGGTATACCAATCTCGTGCGACAGTTGACCTCGCGTGCGCCTTGGGAGGGGAGTCAGGTAAATCAAATAGGATGACGAGAAGCCGGAGTTGGATATACCCTTTTAGCGACGTCCGCGTCATATTTCTCGATATCCCCAGCGGACCGCAGGCCGAGCCTCCTATATGTCTGAAGCTCTTGGATGCGCTTTCGTAACATGGCCTCGTCTTGGGGTTTGGTTTGAGACGGGGTCGCACTTCGGGGATGGTATCCTATACAACTCACAAACTGTGTCGGCACAAAACGCTTCGTAATCCGCTGCCGATTGCAATTTGGCGAAAGGGCGGAGGCGGTGGACGATATCCTTTTCTTCTTTCGGCCGTTTCTTGTCCGCCGCTTGCATCTGTGAAGCGTTAATTGAATTATCCGACGACTCCACGCGCGGGCGACACTCGCCTTCTTGTACTCGAGTAGGCCACGCTCAAACATAATGGCTTTGCTCTCACGTCGCTTCTCGACACGGCCGGCATAGACATCCAAGAGGGAGAGCTTGAACGCAATGGAGTCGTCGGTCTCGATGGGAGGTGGCATCATATTCTCTTCAGCTTCGGCATCCTCATCATCATCCATAGCTTTGTCCATAGGCTCTGATTTCTGCTTGCCAATGTTTCCATTAACCAAAGCGGTGTGGCCATTTACACCACCATTAATGACGTTTGGGGGTTGGGCGATCGGATCGGGAGCGGGGCCGGGATTGGGAGCGGCTGAATCTGGTTTCTCGCTCGGCGGTGGAGGGGCGGTATCATCGAAGGGAATGGAATCGCCACCGTATTGGGTAACAATGCCGAACTCTAGGTCCTTTACGAGGTCTTCGGCCTCGTTGTCGAGTTCGTGTTCAAATTCGAGACGCCCTGGAAGGAACGTGGCAATCTCGTGTACGGCAGGAGCCGATGTGGGAGCGACCTTCGGAGTAGAGGCCGGAGCTGTATTCATGTTTGATATTCGCCTCCGCTTCCGCTCCTGAAACTCAGAAGCGTCTACCTCGAAGCGTAGATCCATTCGCTGGCGTTTGTCGTCAGACCGATTCATACGAGGAAACGAAAGACGTAACGAACTGGTGATGGCCAGTTCGGAGAGTTGATGTAGACCGATTTGTAGTGCTCCTCAACTTCATCCTTGGTTCGGGTTCCAATATGTTCGGCAATGGCCTGCCAGTTTGCCAAGCCCTGGAGAGAAACACCCTCGAGCAGCAGCAGTTCCCTTGTTGGAACGCGATAAGGACAAAAAGAATGTACGTCATGATGACAAGTGCGACGTACTCATCAGCGCCCCAGTCCTCGGTGAGAATGGGGTATGAGTGCAGTTCCTGTGATCGGAGGTGAGGGGGTGAGAGAGAGCGGAGAGACGGATTATGAGGTGGAACTCATACCACCACGCGATATGGGTGGCCGCGCTTGTGCCTGGCGAATTCCTGTCCATTGCAGAAACATGAAGGGCAGATGTCCACGCCGTCGCCGGGCTCGCACGCGGGATCTGCGCACTTGATTCTGACGGAGTGGGTGAGATCGCAGCGACAGCTGTCGCACTCGATCTGGAGACCAGGCTCCATCACGGCTGTTGCATGGTGAGTTGGGGGTGGAAATAGGCGAGAAAAAAGAGGGCGGACTCTGGATTTCTTCAGGTGGCTGGGGCTGTCTCTTCCTGTGAGTGATGGTCATTGGGTGAGTCCCGAAAAGGAAAGGGGATGATCGAATCCGGATCGCCGTTTCGCACCTCACACGCTTTGACCGCCCGAGCGGAGGAATTCGTCCGGAAGTTGACGAAAAATAAGAATTTACCCGAAAAATAATTTCAAAAATATCCCCGCCTCGCTCTGTGTCTGACGCCCACTTCCCGGTTTTAAATCTCAATGTCTCCCGTCTGACGTCCAGGGCAGACCACGCCTCAAAGCCCTCTCTCCCCTTGCCCACCCTCCCTTGCCCCCCCCTCCTCATGAACGATCTCTCCCACCACGGTCCAGAACGCAAGACCTGCATGCCATGTCGGTCAGTCCTCCCCCCTCTCCCTATATATCTCCCAGGCTCACCACCCCCCCCAGTAAACGAAAAGTTGTGCGTGATAATACGGAATCCGCCCGAGTGATCCCCCACGTTTACCGATTCACCAGAAATGCGACGGCCGTCCACCCAAGTGCGGTCCGTGCTCCACCGCAAAACGCGAGTTGGACTGCGTGTTTCCCCTGAGACCGGAGAGTCGTGACAAGAGGAACGCATTGCCCAAGGGGAAGGCTTGTCTCTCATGTAGGTTCGTGCCGCAGACTCTCTCGATCTCCTTCCCCGAACGTCCCTCCTCCTGATCCCCGCTCCCATTTGCCGCTCCAGGAGCAAGAAAAAGGTCTGTCGTCGACACGGCTCTCCCGCCCTGCCTATCTCATCCCGTCTGCCCCACTGTTCTAGAAGTGTGATGGGCTCCGCCCGGTCTGCAACACCTGCTCCCGCTCCCGCGACGGTCAACCTTGCATTTACGATGAGAATAACGGTGCTTCCCACGGCGATTCAGACGGTGACACTGATGGCGACTCTCCCATGCAAACCTCATACGCCCTTGACGGGTCTAGTGGATCCGGCCAACGTGACCCTACCCCCATGTCCCCCCGACAGGTCCTTATACCCTCATCATCTGACAGTGATGGCTTACACTCGACATCTCCGAGTATATTGTCCTTATCAATACCCCCCTCTCCGCACCCCCTGCCGCTCCTTCGTGCCGTGGACGAGCGTCAAATGGATTACTTGTTAGTCATTTCTTTACGTCATTTCATCCCCTTCCTCACCTTGCCCTCAAGCCGCACCCTCGCCTTTTCCAATTCGTTGCGTCTCGGAATATGTTTTACCCCCTTGAAGGAGAAGTTTATCCGCGATGGAGACCTATCCGGTCGTGCTGTTCACCCCTGGTTTATCCGTTTCATGGCCGTAATGGGACTACACCTATACCAAGAAAGCCGCCACCAGTGGGAGCAGCTTAATACCCAAAGCAAGCTCACTAATGCCCTCCTCAAGATGGTATTGAGTATGCAAGAGACAGAACCCTCCTTTGTTCTCTTCCACGCCTTCTATCTCATGGCCATGTCCTGCACATACACTCATACCCTCGTCCCCGCCCGAAGATACCTTGAGAGGTGCCAGGAGATGGTCAGCAGTGAAGGGTTCAGGTTGGTTGACCCGGATTGGATCGACGCTTCCTCGCGAACATCACCATCCGCGATCGCCAACGACTGTCCGTCTGAATATACCGAAGAGAAGCACGAACTTGTTGCGATACTGGTAAATCTGATGTACCTGCAATGTATGCACTGCATGCTGTACGACAAGTGTCACGGCATGTTCGCGGACCTTGAAGCCCAGTTACCAGAATTTGCGGTGCGTTTTCCCCCCTCGTGCCGTTTCGTCCCATCGTTCAAGTATCATTTCACAGCGAGCTTATCCTGAGGTTTTTGAACTCTCTTCGATTGTGCTCAGAGTTCGCACCGTTCTTTTGGTCCGGGATGTATTTCTACATATCAAACTTCTCCAGCAACCAGGTTGGTGTGCCTTTCCTAACGGCGTTGCCATCGCCGGTGCTTACCCAGTGCCTAGATCTCTCGCAAAAAGAGTGGCTGCAAGAAGCCGTGAACCTTATGTCCCAACTTACGGAGGTCCTGCGGGTGCTCGATAGCGCACTCCTCACGCTGAACGACACTGGGAGGATGTCACCACGGGAGAATCACGAACAACGACAAACGTACCTTCTCATGTCATCCTGCAAGTTGTTCTGTGTGACTGCCCAGGCTCAGATATATATGGAGACGTCCAAACTCCCCATCGTCCCAAAAGGTCAAACGGGCACGTTCCGCGATCTGGCAAGGGAGTCTATGCAAGGCTTTTTCATGATATACAAAACGTTCAACCAGGAAGATGATCTCCGGTACCTCGACTACTTTACTACCGTAAGTCGGAGTAGCCCATTTTCTCCATTGGGGTTTCGGCGCCGCTGACAATCGTACAGTCGTGTTGGCAGAAGATTCGGGAGCTGTATCTGCTCCTATATCCAGGTGACCTCGATTGGTACCCGCTCACGGAGGTTTCTCGACAGATCATTCTGTTGGAGGGCACGTTGAGAGTCACGCCTGCGGGTAAGAATATGTCTGTTATGCATTCTATGGTAAACATGGACAACGATGATCGGTCGCCGGACGAACCAAACTTTCTCAGGGAGGATGACCGGTTGAGATGGGGGCTCTAGCAGCCACTGTGACTGCACTATTGTTACCTTCCGCTTTCTTGTAACTTTTTCTCGGTGATTTAACTTCCCCCCTCCGAGGATTTCTGGGTACGCTGAACCTCACGAAACTGAGCGTTTTTCAACCTTGTTCGTATTTTCTTTTTCTGGGGGGAGATGTTTTTGTTCTCTGGGCGTGGGATGGTTGACGGTACGATACCGAACACTTATGTATGGATCTATGTATCCGATGACTCTACTTTTTTTTTTTGGTTCCGCGAGGGCATATATCGGTGTGCGACGGATTCCCTTTTGCTAGGGTTCATGTATCTACACTAGGAACACCCACATTACTATCCCCCACTTTCGAGAGAACACACGCCTGGGTTCACATGAGTTTCGGTGTACAGCGAACGGCTTCCGGATCCGTGAGAGATATCGATGACAAGCCATGTGTGACTAGGTTTCAGATCGAGTGGTGAGTGTATCACTTCTTATTCTCCCGCGACAGTGGTAAGGTTGAATTTGTGGTGCTGCGGCAACCTTGCCTTGCTTCGGCTGGTGCTGCGACGCCCGCGGCCGTTCCACCAGCGGGGGAGTCGAAGCCAGATGGTATTACCAAGGCTTCGTGAAGTTTGAAGCTCGACCCCCGTACCCCGGGCGCCCCCAAAGGCAGCGGGATTACGCATTTGCGGTTTGTCACCCACTGGGTCACAACGTACAAGGTGCGCAGCTTCAAGTCCTCTTGATTCTGGCGCATGATTGCGTGCGTCCTTTTTCACCATGTCCATGCCTGGCCGGTCCCTATAGAGTGAGGGGACTCCCTGCCTTAACGTTCCCCGGCGCGTGTTATAGTATTTGTGCGGAGTGCTCGGGCGCTGATGTCTGGCTCTTCTGTGTTATCGCCAAGCCCGTGCAGCGACGTGGCCCGACGTAAGGAACGAGTACGACAGGAGTTGGTAAGTGGTCGTAGGTGGAAAAGTCTGATTATAGGACCCCGCGTCCTCTTGCCACTCACCCACTTGAGGCCAAGAATGGACTGGAGTGGGTTTAGTGCTTGTGGCGTGATGATGGTACCATCGCGATTTGACGTGGCTTAAGGTAGTTGCCATGGGCGTCGCTGTCACCACGGACTAGGTGAGGGGCACTGATTGGATTACTCATTCCGTAACTGGGCCGTTCGCCACTCGACCCGACCAAGGCGGGTCGGGTCGATCCCCCCCAACCCCGGATTCTTATCGACTTCACCGTACGCCGTATGTGGGTCATGGAGAAGTATAGGAACACCGAGGAACGGGGATGAGACCCTCACCAACAACAACAACCACATTCTCATCCAGACAACACGTATATCTAACCTACTGCGATGTCTCTAGTTGCTTTCATTCTCGGCGCGGGAACTCACGTCGGTCTCGTCGTCGCGAATAGGTTCAAGCAAAAAGGGTATAGGGTCGCCATTGAGTCTAGAAAACCTATCCAGGAGGGTTTGGTTGCCATCAATGTCGATGTCTCGAACACCGACTCCATTACCAAGGCTTTTGCTGAGGTCAAGGAGAAACTTGGTTTTGCTCCGAACGTTATCATCTTCAATGGTTTGCCTCGTTTAATCACCTCAGATCGTGGTATATCTCAACTCGCTCACTACCATTTGCCGCTTCATTCAGCCTATGCTCTGACTTTCCCAACAGTCCCAGGTGACCCCTCCACAGTCGAACTCTCCGCCATCAAAGCGTCGATAGACATCACCGCCGCATTGTACGCTTCCATGCAACAAGCCGTCGCGGGATTTAGATCCCTGCCAGCGGGCAACTCGGTACCCAGGACTTTCATCTTTGCGGGGGACATGTTGCCTTTGCTGCCCCGCGATGTGCCGTTGTCGGCCTACCTGAATTTGAGGTTGCAAATGGTCGATGGGGCGTACCTTGTGGAGATCTTCTATATCGCTCATGCGAAGGAAGGTTCCAGGTATGGGTTTCTCCATTCCCTTCGAATCAGGTGTTCGTTAACATGTTCTCGCTCGTGTGGTAGGTTCCACTATGGTAACGAGAGCAAGCCCGATGGTTCCCCTGCTGGTGAAGATTGGAGTGGTACTGCTCATGCTGCCGCTTATTGGAACGCCATCTCGAGGGAGGAGAGGGGGGACTGGTATTTGAAGTTCGGTCCCGGTGGGGAGTTGCTCCCTCAGTAGACATAAGTAGTTCCCCTCCCCTCGCGAATCCGATTGTACTCGTGTATGCTTGAAGCTCAAATTCTTGCGACCGATGATAAGTACACAAACGAAACGCCCGACGCCAGGACTTGTTGCTGGCCCGGGGGGTAGTTCGGCAACAGCCGGTGGTCGGATGTTATAAGAGGACTCATCGTCGGCTCGATCTTTTCCCCCAACCACCACAGGCCGAATGCCGCGATGCTCGTTCCGCACAGATTGAGGCTCGTCTCCGATGGCCTGGATCTTCTTCACGAGCGGGAAGGTCTGAGTATGCTCAAGTCCCTTCGATGGCTCCCAGCCGTTGCAGGTGTTAAACGCACCTCAGTCGACGTATCAGCAAAAGGAGTAGGGCCCGAAACACAGTTTTTCCAAAGATGTCAGGGGCAGCCTTGACGGAGGACGGCACCGCTCTTGAAAATGCGTCACGGACTTTGGGTGCCTATTCTCTCGGCTTTTGTCGATCACCACCCACCCTCTCTATCGCAGGGAGCGCGTCGTTCTGGAGGTGGTATGGATGACGCACTACGGCACCGGTGGTCACCAGTGGGTCCCAAAGGTGTTCTTGACGGGAAGGCAGTCAGTCACCTGTCAGGATATACGTCTATTCCTGTATGAGGAGAGTTTTGGTGTGTTGGTGTGTCCTGACTGCCAGTGAGGATCATGGTGCCCTTTAGTGCAATTCGCGGCGCGCGGGACCGTTTTCGTCTCGTTCTCCTCATATTCTTGTAGCCTAGTGCCGAGTTTATGTTTGACGAGGTCCCGCGTAACTCAATTCAGACTAATCTTGGTCTGTGGTGCCCTCTCGTATTTCACTTATTTTTTCCCCACCCTTCGGCTCTTCGAGAATCGACTGCACTTCGGTGCCGTAGGTAGTCTGGCTGTTTGTACTTGGTATCCACCGGGAATAGTGCATGGGGTACACTACATATCACGACTTTTTGGTGCATCAGGAAAATATGAGGTCGTTGCTGGGTACTGACGCGGGAACGTCGATTATATCAGCACCGACCAGTGCTGGTGGGTGTAGTGATATTACGTGGTCTGTTTGAGGAGACTATTTTTCAGCCGACGTGGCGGTGGCACAGACAGATCTACATACCTAATACGTCCCATTGTACCCATCCCATGGTATCGCCAACGAAGACCCCCACTTCCTCACTTTCAGGTAGCTCTAGTACTCACTGCTTGGTGCCTTTATTGACAATCGTGCTCCACCGCAGTGATTGAACTACTCGCTAAGCGAGCCTGGTACCGAAGTAGAGCAAAGATCAAGCAACGGTCCTCCACAGATACTTCGCTGGAGGCTCCTAGTACTGTATACTCCTCCCCCGCCTCCAAGCTCCCTCTCGAGATCGTCGAAATGATCATCGCACACCTCATCTACGACATGGATACTCTCGTCGCATGCTCCTTGACCTGTTACTCCTGGTACATCGCCTCTGTCCCCCATCTTCACCACACTCTCGTCACTTGGACCAGGCCCCACATGCTGGGAACCGGGTGGTACGCGCCACTCGAGTTGAACGCGGGCAGGCTTGGTTTGCTCCCCTTGGTCAAGAAATTGCGCGTCTCGGTGCGCCTCGAGTTTTCCCCAAAGCTATTCAACTGCCGAATCCTGTCTCAATTCTCCGCACTGACCAACGTCCAAGATCTCACGATATACAAGTTGGACATCCCCAGCTTTATGCCGAGGATTCGGCGGTACTTCGGCCACTTCCTACTGACAGTCCGATCTCTCACCCTGAGTTCGCCCGGGGGGTCCCGTCGGCAGATCATATTCTTCATCGGTCTGTTTCAGCACCTAGAAGATCTTACACTCTACGACGGTGAGGGATTTGCACCCTGGGCGAGCAGGCCAGCGGACGATCCGACTCTCATCCCACCATTTACCCCCCCGCTGCGAGGACGACTGGTGGTGATCGATCGGAACATGGCGGGTCTTCTGAAGGACATGATTCAGTTGTTTGGGGGAATCCGATTCCGTTATATGAACATTGGCGATGTAGGGGAGGCACGGCCCCTGCTAGGTGCTTGCGCGGGGACATTAGAAACGTTGCGGCTGCGGCCGGACGGACTTTACGGTAAGCGATTGTATCCTAAACATGCGCCATCCCCAGCCAACGATCCCACAGTTATGTATTCCCCTTTGGATTTTGATCTCTCGCGGAACAAGGCGCTTCGAACGCTCGAGGTCAGGGCGCGGTGCATCGTTCCTGAACATGCATGTAGATCGAATCTTCCGCCAAACCCCGCCATCTCGACTTTCTTCAGGACCATCCTCCCGACCATCACATCCCCTGTGTTCTCTGAGGTCATTGTCTTTTACGGGGGCAATGACTTTTGTGGCCTGGAGTGCAACCCCTACCCACCAAAAATTTACAGTAACCCGATGCCAGATGAAAGAAACAAGGAAGGATTGTGGCACTGCGAGCTATTTAAGGTGTTTCGGGAGTTGTTCACGCTGCGAGACTTTCGGTTGGTGTTGTGTGCGGATGTTTCGGACCGCGTGGGGGACTGTGCAGTGCAAGTGTTGAAACAGGCTGTCGCGAGAGAATGGTTAAATCGTCCCCTCTTGGAAGCACTGGTGATTTGCAGCCTTCGGGGGTCCACGAACATGTGGGCGACTTATGAGAGGCGAATCGAGAGGGCTAGGGTTCGGTCCACGAGGGTACAATGAAGTGGGCCGCCTGTATTATTAAAGTACACCAGAAGGAAGGAGCTATGGACCGCCGCCTCCCGGCTTCACAGGGGGGAATAATGGGAGGTACCGCAGAAGCGCCTCGAAGCGCTTCTGGTATCGACACTGGGCGGCCTCCAAGCGTGTCGAAGCCCGTACAGTCGCGGCCGAGCAATTTTTTCTCGTCTGACTTGTTCCGCGGGTACCGGATTTAGACGGAATGGGTGACCTTGCGCTCGTAATAAGCACCAATTTACCCACTCTATCCCATTTTTCCGTGGGCATCACGTCTCCCCACCGTTCTATGGTCTGGAATCCAAAATCCCACTCTTGGTCGCGATTACTTGTGGTTTGCAGCATGCTCTGGCTATGCTCGCTGGTTTGATCACCCCGCCCATCATCTTTGCAAGTTCCCTGAGCCTGGACCCCGCGATCTCCGCATACATGATCTCGGCTTCGCTGATAGGATGCGGTAAGGATGTATTCCTCCGCGCCGCGCTCACTTTCTAACGTGCGATGACCAGGAATACTCAGTCTTGTGCAAATGTCGAGGTTTAGGATATGGCGGAACTACTACTTGGGGACCGGGATGTTAACGGTTGTAGGCACAAGTTCTGCGACCCTCAGTACCGCCAGCGGGGTATGCGCCATTCTATTTCCCATTGAGTCACATACGCTAACTTTTCCAAAGATATTCAACGTACTATACTCCAACGGGACGTGCCCCCTCAACAATGGGGCAGGATGGTACGGTCAAGCGACTCCCTTGTCCCGACGCCCATGGATACGTCCTTGGTATGGCTTTAACCTTCGTTGTAGAATAGTTTCTAACATTCTAACAGGAACGTCCCTCATCTGTGCCTTCCTCGAGATTTTCATGTTTTTGGTGTCTCTCAAGGTCCTCAGACGGATATTCCCTCCGATGGTGACTGGGACCGTCATCCTGATCATCGGTGCTGCACTCGTTGGCGAGTCGGGTATTCCAAATTGGGGAGGAGGGCCAGGCGATTGCCGCAGTCGCCCAGAGACCGGATTCTTCCAACTTTGCCCTAATATCGCCGCGCCGAAACCCAAACTGTATGTCTGCATTTACACTCAATCCAACCTGCCGCTCACAGTCCTGGAGGTGGGGATCCCCCGAGTTCATCGGTCTCGGATTCGTCTCCTTCGTGTCGATCATCTTGACAGATATTTTTGGATCCCCATTCCTCAAGAACATCAGTATCACCGTAGGATTGGTCGTGGGATGTATCGTTGCAGGTGCTACCGGTTACATCGATGACAGTAGCATCAAGTCCGCCCCGGCAATCACTTTCTTCTGGTAAGGTTTCCAACCGGAAGTTCTGAACTCTGGTTAACGAAGCTCGCACCCAGGGTTCATACGTTCAGGATCCGAGTATATGCACCAGCGATTCTCCCGATGTTGGCCGTTTACGGTAGGGATTCCGTGCCTGGATCTGCCGTCTGCCCTGAATGTTGAATAACAGTATCGTTGGCCATGGAGGCCATCGGCGATATCACTGCATCAGCAGAGGTGTCCCAGCTTCCTGTCCATGGTGAAGAATTCGATACCAGAATACAAGGCGATATTCTCGTGAGTAACCTTGATCTGATTCACCGGCAGATCCGCCGACGTTGGGATTTAGGCCGACGGTTTGGGAGGTTTCTTCTCGGCGCTTTTTACAGTTACCCCATTGTCCGTGTTCGCTCAGGTGTGTCGCTGCATGACGTTTTTTTCCTGAGGACCACCTGACAGAGAGGGTAGAATAAACGGTGTTATCGCCATTACCAGATGCGCTGACCGCGCTGCTGGGCGATGGTGTTGCTTCTTCCTCATCCTCTTCGGGGTTATAGGGAAGCTTTCTGGTGTCTTCCTCGCAAGTTCGTTCGCTTTCCTCTCTCATCTATGCTCAGGTTCATTGAGGCCGTAAAGTCCCCAACTTAGTCCTCGGCGGGGTTGCGACATTCCTTTTTGCGAGTGTGGCAACCTCTGGCGTCAGGGTATTGGGTTATGCCAAATTTACTCGCCGGGATCGGTTCATCATCGCCGTTGCTTTATGTTTCGGGTTTGGGAACCTACTCGTGCCCGATATCTTTCCCCACTCGTTTGATGGCGTCCACAATCCCTCATCTGGATTGAGGGGCCTTTTGGATGCCGTTGAAATTGTATTGACGACTCCATGTGAGTATAGATCCCCCGTTCGCCCAGCCCTCTCGCGCAAACAAGTGGTTGACTGGCGTGATAGTCTTACTCGCAGGTTTGGTTGCAATGGTACTAAACCTCATTTTGCCTCAAGAGGATGAACCTCTCGAAGAACACTACGAAGTTGAACAAAGTCTGGATAATGCCGAAGCAGGCTCAATACACAAGAGAGGGAGGTTGGATGCTTGATCTTTTACGTCTCCACGCCGATAAAAACTGTGGCTCTGGCTGTATTTCCTGGATTACGTAGATTCTGTGGTCGAGGGGTAGGATGAATACAAAAGAGGATCTAAAAACGGACGGGTCATCTTCGCTGCCCTATTACATCATCGAATAGTTGACAGCGACGGTAATGGTCGGATACTGCCTTCTGAATCTCCCCTCGGAGAGCGGATTTGACGATGAGTTGACCGTAAACATAACAAAAGTGGCTGCGGATGGCGGGTGAGAAATGCTACATCTGGGTTGGATAGTGTCACTTACGTGTTACATGCAGGGACCATACGCTAAGAGGTCAAACGTTAGTAAACACTGGGGGGAAACCGATGTTTACTCCCTTACCGTCATATGGTGACAACCCGATTCTTTTTGAATTGGTGTATCACAACCTACGGATACGGTTAGTCAATGAATCGAGTGGCAGAAAGAAGCAGCTCACCTGGACAGTGCTTCCAGCCTTTCTCCTTCATCAAGTGGCGGAATTCTGATGAACCATCGCAAGAATGCTGTGGACCGCCGATTTCGATCTCCGCTTGACATGATTTACACCAGGCGTAGTTGCACCCTGGAAGAGGGCAGGTCAGGGTGCGGGCCTCTTGGTACTCCGACCTATCAACGAACGCAGACCTCTTGCATCTAGTGGGGACGGTAGTCAGAGTGGATGGCAAGTTCCACAAGTCGACAGCGTGCTACTTTCTGCAGCGAAGAAGGATTGAGAAGTAAGACAGCTGCAGGTCCTCGAAAATCTGGAAGTGGTGTTGGGATACGCCGACGTTGGCAATGAGGGAATCAGTTATAGCTTAAAGTGGATAGTTTTAAACCAAGGGTTGACGACGGAGGATAGATGACTTACTTCCAGGCTCTTTTCCAGTGTTGTCTGCAACGCAACTCGGACACAGGATCGGGAACCGGTGTTCTTCCAGCTTTGAGACCGCGTACATCTTGAGACACTCCCTACAGAACCCATGACCGCAACCTGGTACACGAGCGACGTAGTCCTCAGGGTACTCGTCTGTACACACCGCGCACGTAAACGTCGACGGTTGAATGCTTGCAAGCGCCTCTCGCTCGGTCCGTAAACGGGAATCCTCATCATCAAACTTTTGTTGCAGTTCTACCAAAACCAACAGGTCATCGTCGAGTACGGGGGGAGGAGTCAGAGTTCGTGGTGGAGGTGTGGGAGGTCTTCTCGATGGTGTGGGTGGTCCGGCTCGCCGTCCAGGTTTGCGCGATGATAGTGGAGGCCACTCGGAGTCCGGCTGTGGCTCACCGCTGTAGTAGATGAGTGGAGCTGGAGGGCCTAAAAACCGGTAAATAAGTACGGGTAGAAGTTGCCCGGATGGGACCGAATATACTTGGACGATAGTCTGTGGGACTTGAAGAACCGTTGTCACTTTTTTTCTGACGGTGTTTTTTCCTTGACGGTGTGGGTATCCACCCAGACTCAGAGGACATTCCTGACCGTTTGGGCGGAATTGGCGACCTGTAAGAGTTCCAGCGTTCCTCTTCTAGTTTGAGCTCGGCAGTTTGTAGGACCTCCTGTAGTCCAGTGTTTTGGAACCTGAGTTCGGCAACTTCTGCTTGCAGGGCAAGGATAGTAAGACTCGACTCGATCATAGCCCTCTCGGCTTCGATAGCATCGGAATTGAACCGGGTTGTTTTCGCTACAAACAAGAGGCCCGAGAAGTTTACCAAGAGTTGGGTCTGCCACTGAAGACTGCGATCAGTCAGAATGCTCTCGTCGATGGAGAGAAGGTTGTCGAGATAACGGGCCATAAGATCTATGGAGGTGCTGAAGATAAGCCCTGCACCATTTGGGTGATCTTGGCGTGGATGCGAGTCGAAAACCATGAACACGTCTATATCGTCGGGAATCGATATCTTGACACAGGTGATTGTTTCTGGAGGACGTGTGAGGACAATCGCGGCGGATTTCTTCCCACTCGTCATGAGAAGCCTGCGTACGTTTGAAGTCGATAAGAATGCGTCTAGATGGCAGATAAAGTATTGCTCACGAGAGAACGGATCTGAACTCATCGAAGCTCGAAAGGCCAAACCCGGAACGCTCGAGCTTCAGCGATTTCGAAAAGAGCGGAACTTTGTAAATGTCCTCGACCTCAAGGTGAGAGGAGCTGGACCACTGAGCGCAAATCGATGTAATTTCCTGGGAGAAGGTAGGTAAATGGAAGCGAAATCAGCAACATGATCTTGGACCTCTCACCTAGGCTGTCTTAGCTTTCGTGACATATTTAAGGAATTCTCTTCCTTTGGGCCATCCTGTTCAGCCGTAAGAACGATACGTGCACAGTTCAACGCTGCGAGCCCGCAAGCAGAGACGCCGCCGACCTGGTACTGGCTGGTCCCGTGGGAGATCACAGTCAGTTCGCCTGAAAGGATCTTGAGGATGATCGCATCTGCGCTGGAGTTCTTGACGTTCTCCTTGGTCCTATTCACGACGGGAGTGGCCTGGACTTCTGTGCTATCGTCCATTGGTTTCGAATGATACGGGCGCGTCCCATTGTGATGACCGCTTCAACTTGAGGTGCACTCTCCAGCTTTATGTAAGGATCCTTACCCTATCCTCAACCGGATAATCCAATCGACAAAGTGTGGCTGGGTCTCTGGACGCGTGGCTGGCATTGTGGCGGAAACTAACTATTACATCGGGGAATCGAAAAAGGCAGGTGTGGCCGGCCAAGAAGCTTTTGAAGTTCGCGTCTTGTCGCTTGCCGCCTCTTCACTCTCTACCCCATGGCAGACTTCAGCCCTCCCCCTTTAATCCCCGCCACGGACACCGAAAGCTATGTCGCGGATAGCGGAGGTGTAATCGTAATCCATGGTAAGACTCCTCGTCCGGGGCGGATCCAGAAATCATCCCTTATTTCCGCGTAGACCACTTGGACACGACAAACACTACAAGTTCGTCTCTACCTGATCACGAGCCTAAAGAATTGGTACGACTGCAGATCCCCTCCTCCAAAGCCAACTGTTTCTCTGACCTTTTTCCCGTCCAAAGCCGCAAGACATCAAACCGAACCTCACTTCAGCAGATTCCAATCCCGCAAGCGCATTGGACAACACCGATGACGCAGACAGAAAACCTGGACAGAACGTATGACCTTCGAGCTTTCTCATTGACCTACCTTGTCTCATTTTTAATCGTATGTCGTCAGGATCCCCAGCCCGCGTCAAACACAACCGACACGGTGCAAGACGGTCCCCACACTCGCAGCGCCGGTGAGGTATGTCCGCTAGGGAGGGGCCACAAGTGTCGATTTCACTGGCATTGCCTGTTAGGATGGCATCCTCTCCGACGGCGGGGGCACAGCCGATGGCAACACAGAAGTTACTTCCGACTGTGTGTCACTGAGCGATTCAAACGATCTGATGCACTCCGTCAAGGGGATGTATCGTATTCTGGATTTGATCAGCGATACAGGCAGCGGTGGCCTAGGTACAGTGCATATGTCTGTTCTCTCTTGTTATCCTTTCAACTATGTATAACAGCGGAAAAGGTCACCATCGACCAAGAGTCGTTGAAGCATTTCATCAACAAGGTCTCTCCTGGAGCATACGTCTCCTTGACAAGGATCAATTTCCGGGTGCTTGACAACACAAACATCAAAACGGTCGGTGTTTATGGTAGCAAGGAAAGAATCGTGGACCTCCTTTTGGAAGTTGGAGCTATTGAACCGCACCTGTCTGTGGTTTCTGCCGCTTCAAGTGTGGTTTTGGCACATCACTAATAATCCCATAGTGCGAATTTGTTCCTTGCAAACAAAGATAGCTCTGCGATACGGCATCTTCGATCTGGTATTTATATCGTTGAACCCCCATCGCCTTCGCACGACAATCCTCGGGTTTTTGTCATCTACTGGCCTGAAGAAACCACTTGGGACGATGATGCGGTATCATCTGTGAAATGTAACAGGGTGATGTTTATGAGGTATAGCAGGATACCCACATATTAAACGTTTTCGCTAAGCAACCTCTAACAGGTACTTGACGAAGATCGTCGATCAACTATATTGCCTCGTCTCCCCCAATCATGCACCTTCGTTAGTGTGGACAGAGAATATCCAAGAGGAGCTGGAAATTGATGAGGATGATAACCAAGCGGACCGCTTGTTTACCTTTGAGGTCACAAAAACCAAAGAACAGGAAGAGGATGTCATCTCTCGGCCGGGCATTCTTGTGAGAGAACTTTTGTCAACGTTGGTCGCTGCTAAAGCCGAAGTAGGTCGACTTATCAATGCTGTTCCCCGAGTCTAGCACCGTGCAGGGACACCCGGCGAATCACATGCCGGTATTCCTCTCCGGAGAGAAAAGGCAGGCCATCCGAACCTCCACATACATCCCCCCAGTGGAGGCGGTGGAGAAGGTCAAGGAAAATTGTAATCAAGTAAGGCTCCAGGACTATATGTGGGTGACTTCATCTTCATGACGCAACGAAGCTCATGCCTATAAGGTCCAAATATTCCATTGACCTCAGCGAAGACCTTGATGATGCCGCGGTATCTCTCTTGATCGAGCACGGCTTGGGCAGGAGGTTCCCCACTGTCTGTGGTGCTTGGAGGTCCCGAAATTCCGAGAATGAGGAGGCGTCTCGGAAGAGAATATCTGAGGAGAAGAGGCGTGTGGACGAACAGCTCAGGGAAGATCGGCCGAAGTTGGAAGATGGCCTGTCGAGGGAAATGATCAGAAGAATCTTGGATGCATATCCGTATGTTCTACTTCACGGGTTTCATCTATTATGTACGGTTCTAACGCGTGCGTAGTTTTCTTGACCCAAAGGAGTTTTCCCCCGAGACTAACGGCGCAGGCACTGAGGATGCTGCTTCAGGTTCAGTACCCTCATTCCTGTGCTTCTGAACCCAAGTCTCAAGGTTGGCATCAGACTCTACCAGTATCGAGAATCTCCTTCTATTGTTCCCGGAAATTCAAAGGGAACTTGATGTCACCTTCAAGGATGCTTCACGCAGGGTGGCAAGGACCGGGTTTCACCGTTCAAAGGAGCGAATCATCATCGCTGAAGCCTCCTTTGACAGGAAGCCTGATATTGCAGAGAATGACCGGAAGGAGTTTGTAACCCTGATCAAGGATGCAGGTGATTCGAGGGGTCTCAAGGCTCGTCTCAAGGGCTGGGGGTCATCATTTACTGGAGGATCATCATCCATGTGGTTTGGGTTAAAGCCCCCCATTCTCTCAGAAGGGCAGGTGCTGGAAATTATTGATGGGGCTGTTCATCAGAGCAGAGAGACAAGTGATCATGAGTTCCTTGCAGCTTTACCAAACAAGCTGTCCAAAGAACCTCTCCTTGAACAGCTTGCTCAGGATGTCATAGTAGAGGCACATGGGCACTTTCAGGAGTTCCTCAAGAACTGCCTCCCACGCATCTACTCACGTGTCCACAACATCCAACAGCAGAGTATGTACCGTCAAATCGAACTGCAGGCAAACAAGCAAAAACAGAAAGGAAAGGCGTCTTTGAGGAGTGACTGGTTCAGTGAGATTAAAATGGCACAATGCCAGGTGAACTCAGGGTATGTCTTATCTTATCCACATGTATGCCCAATGTATTGAAGCATATGCTCTAGGTCCCAGGCCACAATTTCCATCCACAGCATTGAGGAGGTAAAGCAACCATACATATGGGGGCCAAACCGGTCCAGTAGGTCTCCATATTTTTTAATCCTTCTCACACATGCCTTACTCTCATCAATAGCATTCAAGTTGGTTGCTGAAGTCATACGGCATACAGATGCTCTCCTTGAGTATAAGGTTCATAGCCTATCTTTGACATCTGATAGTAGGCAGGACCTACAGTTGGACCCACGTTCTATCCCATCTATTCACATTGAACCAAGACATTCATACCGATTTTGCCTACCTGGCCATCACACCATCCTGTAAGGCTAACTTGACCTACAAGAAATGTCTCTGAATTGTTTTAGGCATCTCCAACTTCTTGAAAATGACAAGCTTCTCCTCATTGTTGATGACCACAGTGGTGGCATGCTGGTTTACCTTGATTCACAACAAAGCATCAATACTGCAGTTTCCCGGCCTCCACGAAAAAACCTCCATCGAAGCAAAATTGGGGAAGTTTGCATATTCACATTTGATGAATCAAGGCGGACCCTCACTGTCTGTGAAACTACAAAGGTGAAATCCTGCTCTCCAAGGTTTCTGGTGATTATTGATCCCCCATCACCCCCAGCTTCAGCTACACATCTTCATGTTTGATGAACAGTATAACCAGCTCCAGAGTTGTGCAAGTGGCATTGAATTGGCACCTTGGTATCCTCCTGGGGTGTTAATCACTGCCATGTGCTTTGTTCATGGGGGTGAAGAGCTTCTCTTCATTGGCACTGATTTGGTGGCAAGGATATATTCTCTGCTGATACAACAGTTCAGGTGATTTCTTTAACCATCACACTCCCCAGCTAGCATAACCATTTATTCAGACCTGCTTCTGTGACATTGGATCAACCTCCAACCAGTATACATTCAACACCTGATGGGGCTTGCCTATTGCTCTCATTTGCAGTTGGGCCTAAACTTGTCCTTAAAGCATATCACTGGGCAACATTTGGATCTACTGATGGCATACCCATTGTTTGTCCAGAAACCTTCACAGAGCCTTTGCTTGTGACTTCAATGGTCAACAGAGCAAGTGTCCATGTGATGTCCCTTAATACCAGTAACAAGGCCTGCTCTTCATTGGCTTTGGACATCACAAAGGAGATCACAGACTTTACCTTCAGGGAGTATGGTGATGTTGGACATTCAAAAAGGAGATCAACAAACATACTTCATAGTTGTCTTATTGACTATCATGAAGGTGTGTGGACTTGGTTTCCTATGCTTACAACCATACAATATTAGATCATCCCCTCTCATGAACATTTCCCTCCAACACTTGTATTTATTGTAGATGGAGAAGAGTATCACCAGTGTGCCAGCCCTCATTGCCTGGAAATAAAAGACAGGTTCCATTGGAAGACCCACAAGCCACTCAGCAATGATCTCAAGAATATGGAAGTTACAGCCCACAGCTTTGACCAGTTTCTGTCCTCCCCAGACTGGAACAAATCTGTTTTCTGTGTGGGGGAGTGGCTAGTCAACATTATCTGCCTTGTATGTGATCTAGGGTATATACCTCTGTGGGATCCACTCACATGCATTTTTAGATCCCAATCCACATTGCTGTTGCACAGGACAACATATTCCTGCCATTGAAGGATGGTGTTTCATCAGCAGAACATGAACATACATTGCTTGGTGCAGAAGTCAGCCAGATTGTTGATACAATATCCCTGGGCTGGTATGAGTCAATCTTCCAGTCATATATGGCTCAAAAGGTCAGAAATCTCCACCTGGGTGTTCTGTCTTATTACTTAGATTTATATCCAGCCAGTAAAAGTCGTTTCTTCTGTAAGGTATCATATTTCTCAAAGATTGTTACTCATCCTAGAAAAGATGGGGGAACAATCTGTTGGCAAGAGTTTTGCTCTGAACCATCTTGTGGAAACTCCATTTGCTGGAAGTGCAATAAGGCCAACTGGTAAAATATGCCTTACATCTACTCAGTACATAGGTCTGATTCTAACCCTCAATATAGAAGGGGTATGGTTATCAGTGACTCCAACCAAAGACTACCTTCTTGTTGCCCTGGATTTTGAAGGTTTGAGTGTTACCAGTTACTAATGCCTAAGCTGACATATATTCCCATCAGGTGTACATAGCATTGAGAATTCAGCACAAGAAGATACACTCTTAGTATTATTTAATACTGCAATCTCCAATATTGTGGGTACACCAACCAAACTGTTCTGTTTCTGAGTGAAAGGACTGATCATATGTTCAGGTTCTGTTTAGGAATAACTTTGCCCTATCTCATGATATTGCTGGGCTATTCCAGTCATTCCAGTCTTCATCTACAATGCTAGACCCTGCTGCAAATCCTACTCTGTTTCAGTCAAGGCTGATGATAATCATTGGGGTATGCTCTAGAGATGATATTATTGGGTTTACACTAATACAAGGTTCCCTAGGATGTTGTGGGTGCTGACAAGAGGGATATTGTCCAGGAGTAAGATGATCACAGTGTACATCAAAATTTCTGACATTTTTTGAAAGGTTCTCATTGACATTCCAAAAAATTGTACAAGATGAGCAGGATAGAAACTTCATCACAAAACTCCACCATGGCAAGCTTGATATCATCTACTGGCCAACAATTGGCACAAAGCAATTCAATGCACTTTTCCCAACTATTCAGAAGTGCTTGGACCAACAGGAAGTGACTCATAAGACTGCAGGAGAGTTTTTGCAGACATTGAAAACACTTATGGCAAAGTTGAAGGTTTGTTATTATCCTTCCTGAGGTATCAGATGGATTTATATGACCCTATAGGCAAATGATTGGGGAGCTTTGTCACGTATGCTATCTAAAGTGTGGAAAACCCCTAAATTTACTGATTAATCTTCTTGGTTTTCTTTAGAAAACCTTGTTGCACATCATGCCCTTCAGCTCCTTGATATGCTACCAAAGGCTATCTCACTTGGCATGAGTGATACTGATGAGCCACTGAAGGTTTATTCTTATTACCCTAACTGTAGGAACTTTACTGACTGACAGTTAAGGACCTTGATACCAAAGAACTAATTGATGCTCCAGATACAGGAATGCAGCTCTACCTTGCTGGCCACAGTGGTACCAATACTGTGGATAGGGAAGCTGTGCTCTGTGCTCTGTGTGAGAGCTGGGGTGGTTTTTCTAGCCGGTTCAATATTCCTGAGAGTGACTGGGTCTCTGAGCTCTCTGGCCATCTTGAGGCAATTACAGAGATGAGAGCCACTTATGTCCAGAAATGGATAACTCAGAATCTAGAAAGGTTCAAGGCCAGCCATGCAAGCCTGGAAACTCTTAGAAGGGCCTGTGACACAGCTCTTATTGAACTCAAGGAGAATGTTCACCTCTGTAAGGCACAGTGCTCATCTTGTAACCTACTGTGTCTTCAGAGTTATGGTCATGGCTCTTGGCATGATTGCCAGACCTCACATCATTGCCCTCACCTATGTGGGTTTGGTGATGAACATCCTAGTGAAGAGAAGAAATGTGGATTCAGGCACATTATTCCACACCCTCTCTTTTGTCCCTTATTAACTCCCTTCCAGTGCTGGGCATTCAGGACAACATATGTATGTCCTGGGATTCTTTGTGTGAGGCCAATACACTCACACATCCACTTTTTAGGTGTGCTGTTGATATTCACTTGTGCGGAGAGCCCTGCAAGCTCATGGGCAAGAAAGGGTGCTTGGGTGAATGTACCAAGGTTTGAATGCCCACACATCTACTATGGGCTTCTAACCACTCCCTTCCAGCTTTCAAGCCATGTAGATGATAAGCACTTGTGCCCAGCACAAGACCATGCTTGTGGGGAGGTAATGTACTCAAAACTAATGGGAACAGGTTCTAAACCACCTCCAGCCTTGTGAACTTAGGAATATTCCACTCCCCAATCACTCAGGACATTACAGTTGCAGTGGTACATGTGCTCTTCCCAGGTCAGTAAGGAATTGCCATAGTTTTTTCATGTCGAATACTAATGGCTATGATCCAGTGATGAGGGACATGACAAACATGCCTGTGACAAGCAAATGTGTCCAATACCATGTCAACTGTGCAAGCAGCTATGCTCTAACATGGATCATTTACACGGCCTCAAGAAAGGTGAACTTCACCTCTGCGAGTGAGTAGTAAGCCAGAAGTGTGACGTTCATTTCTCACGATAATCGCAGGTCGAAACATACCTGCTCCGGGTTGTGCAAGGCTCAAGGGACGTGCGAGATCGAGACAACGCCCCAGTCGATCGAATCCACGTTTGCGGGACAACACGAATCCTTTCAATATACCAAGGTGAGATCCTTTTAGGTTTACGTGTCGCCCCTGTGTGTGATCTGATGAACCGTCAGTATTCCCAAGGTTGGCTGAGTTCCTCAAACTTGAAAGCGCCCCCTGACCACCCTCCTAGTCGCCAAACGACTTCCATGTGTTATCCCGATCCCCGAAGGGAGGCTCGAGCATCCAGGAGACCATTGTCATTCAATCGACCCCAACGTGTTCCATTTCTGTGAGACTCGGTAAGCCTGCATCCTTGTCTGGGGTTACACGGGCTCTGATTTGACCATAGTTGCGAAAACTGCGGATATTATTGCACGCTCCCGAGAGGTGCGCGTATAACAGAACCTATCCGATTATGGCGACGGTATGTAATGCTTCCAACAGGACATCCACAGAGGGAACACGATACCAGTCATGGGACGATGTCGAGGGCGAAACGGTTGGTCGGAGGACCAGAAGACACCGTTCTTGAAGTTAATGGACGCAGATTTGCAACCAATGATGATGGCGCTCCGATGATGTGCAACCTCTACTGTGCGGATCTTGGGAGACACGTTCATGTCGATTACTGTCGTTCCGGGGATTCTGCATCTTGCGGCGGAGCCGAGGTTCAGCACATCCCAACCAATGTGCTACCTAACCCAAAGAGGGCCAAGGATTGGATTACCCATGGTCTTTACTGGAGGCGGATGGGTACGTCGTCGAAGGTTTCCTCGTTCATACTCCCCCTAACACATCCGCAGGGTTCAAAGGTATGTCGGCGCGGCTAAGGCTTCTGCGCAACTAAGGGAATCTGCAGATCCATGCTCCAAGGATGACCAGACTAAGTTCACTAAATGGTGAGTACCCACCAATTCCAATTTCTGAACACTGACAAATGCATCGATAGTGATCATTTGTGTAGTGGTAGGTTTTTTTTACGCTCCCTCACAGGGTCACGAATAAATTGTGTCCCCCAGGCCCGGAACACCAAGCGACTGCGACGAACCCAGCACAACCATCCTATTGCACCTTACCCATGTTCCACCCCCCTGCGGCGACGGATCAAGCCGTGGGCGTAGGCTATGTTTCCAATGACGGACACGCGTTTACGTGCAGGAAACCGGCGGTTGTGAGGCATGCTTTCCATGTGTACGTGTTGAGATGGCTTGTGCCTCGTTTTTTTATACATCTGACAAAATACCAGGATCTTTGTGATTGATAGGTACGTTGGTCACGCCAGCGGCAACGGGAGTGCTAATAGGCTACAGGTCCAGCTCCATGAGTCACGATGATCTCCGACCTCTCCCGAATACTCCGGTGACTCCGAATATTCGTCAATACAACGACAACAGGCTCGGTGCTGTGTATTCCTCGCTCTACGGATTTTGGACCTCCCGTCATGCAGGTCTAAATGCTGTTGGGGAAAACGCAGCCGTCGCCCGCAGAGACGCGTACAGCCTGATCCTGTTCAACAATCTGCCAGTTACTTACATTTCAAACGACTTCGCTCGTTCTCCGGATGATCTCTTGAGCTCTCTCGTGTCACTGCGAGCAGGCGGATGGACCAACTACACTAGAGCTCTCTCTGAAGCACGGTCGCTCATGGTTCGACACTGGAGCAACGAGAGGTACGCGATTCTGTTTGGCCGTCACCGGCGGTCATGACTGACATCCTGAAGGTCTCCTGTTCTCATCTTCCTTTCCGATGGAGAATGTTCTGTGACGGATGCTACTGTTCGTTCAATCTGCCGCGCGGCTATTGACCACGGGTGAGTCCTCAACGGGCCTTCAAATTACGCAGTTCCTGGTCTCACCTCTCACAGGAAACCTCTTTCTTTCCATACGGTGTCTTTTGGACCTCACAACGAGACATTGCGTCGCATGGCCCAGGTCGCCAGAGAGGTAGAAGCAACTGTTCCCAGGGACCCATTGCTTCCACCCCACTTCGAATCCTCCTATGCGACCGCGCTCGATTCCGTACGTTTTTACCATGTCATTCACACGCTGAGGCTAACTTGGAGCAGGTTCAACTGGCGGAAACGTTCTTGTGGCTGGCTAATTCTTTGCGAAAGGCAAGGGAATCGTTGATACGCTGAAACATTCGGTAATATCGTGTTCTTGAATCGTTGTTAGCAGGAGCTTTTGAAACAGTTTGTACAATCATCAGAACCAGAATGTAATATTAGGAATGCCCGTGAACACAAGGAACGTGATACTACACAAGCTTCCAGTACCAGTAGAATCACTTACACCAAAGAGATGAGAGATATATGCGTATAGATAATGGGGAGTATATGAAGGCAAAATGCTAGCCTTCAAGCGCGGCAACAATTCCGTACGCCGCCCCAGCAGCGGCTCCTCCGACCACCAGCGTGCTGAACGCGCCCCATACATAAGAGCGAATCCCTCCTTCGGCGGTACCGGCACCGGTAACTCGAGCCTTCACCACACCAAAGATTAACAAGACCGTTCCAGTCAACACACAGGAGCAGATAAGAGCCTTGAAGGCCTGCTGAATGAAGAAATAGGGGAATAGGGGGATGAGACCGCCAACCAGGTAACCGAGACCGATAGTGAACGCAGACATGTACATCTGCCTGTCTGGGACCTCCTCTGAAGCACATAGAAATGAGGTAAGGAAGAGTTATCGATATTTCGATCCGAAGAACTCGACTCACCAAGACCATCCCCGAATTTATCAGAAACGCGGTTACACCGACGTCCTTGCTCCACTTCAAACCGCCGTCCTCGTAATCGAAGGCCGGGAGTCAGACCCGTGACCCCCAGACTACAGCTCGAGGTCGAGTAAACATTTTGCAACCGAGCTACAGATATTTTCGTCTACACCGACGGGGCCGAGGACCTCAGCGACTTCGCGTTGTATTTCTCCCTCGCAGCTACGTTTGACGCGAGCAGCGGTTGACCTCCGTTGGTAACGGTAGTGATCCCGTTCAGCTTGGGACGTCAAAAACCCTCCGATGCCCATAGAAATTGCTCCGGCAATTAACTCCGCGATACCTCCTAAGACGAGTTTTGAATTTCCCAGAGACGGAAGACCGGCAGTCAAAGCGAATGGTACGGTAAGTCCGTCCGAGAGACCAATGACGCTATACGCAGGTTGGTTAGCTTGCAGGCAAGGTGCCAAAGGAGGATGAGAGGAACATACACATCTCGGACAATATCCGGATCGATGAGCTGACGTTCATCCTCCCCAATCAACTCCCTACAGCAAACCCCATGCCTTTCGTCGCCATGGGCTGAGCACTTCGCTTGCAAGGGGACACTGGGCATGTCGGGACCAGGAGCCTCCTCGATGGACCGATTGGGGGTTGGTTCTTGTGGATGGTGTTGAGCTCGACCCTGGATAGTCTATTTGGAAGGGGAACTCTGGTTGAGATGCCATTGGTGGTGGAGGACGGGAAAGGTGAGGCTGGGTGGGTCAAGGGCCGACGCCGGATTACATCATCACCATCCATTGGCGTTCAATGTCGCAGTCACTCAGAGTGGGAGAAGAACAAACCCACTGGGCTCGGAAGAATGGAGACTAGGGCGAATAATCTCACACGTATAGTACTACATATTTCCACATCATAAAAACGAAGAAACCTTCACAGCCTTCCGAACAGCGGCAGAATTCCCTTCGTTGAACTTGTAACTGACCACCGGAACTAGGTTGGCAGCCTTGGCAAGGCCGACCTTGGAAGCGGGTTTTGACACCGGTTCGACCGAAGAAATCCGTCGGGGGCTGGAACGACGTCAATGGCAAATATCAGTTCCGATCAGCCGTAACTCACCCTGTCCGCAATGTCGATCTTCCCGCCCACTTTCTGCCTCTTGTCCCCGGAGTCGGATATCATGGATGAGAGGTCTTCCTCGGTCGGTTCTTCTCGCAACCTAGAAGTTCGTACATGAGTGCTGGGTGACACCCGGATCGATGCCCACCCACCTCTTTCCGAAAAAGCCTTTCCGTCACTGGTTTACCCGTTGAAACACTATCTGCCTGTCGTAGGGTCACTCTCGTGTTGATCTTTGGGGAGAATATATAGTTATCCCGCGTGGGGGAATATGCGATGCGAGTGTTGGAACAGGCCGTCGCGAGGGAACAGTTAGATTATCTCCTCTCGGAAGCACTGGTGATTTACAGCCCTCGGGGGTCCACAAACATATGGGACACTTGTGAGAGGCGAAGGGCTAGGATTCGATCCACGATGATACGATGAAGTGGGCCGCCTGTATTACAAAAGTACACCAGAAGGAAGGAATTATGGATTGTCGCTTCCCGGCTTCCCAGGACGCTTGACACTGGCTGGGGTGACTCAGATGGCTCGACAACGACATACAGAAAGGCCAAGGAGGATAACGCGACAATGATGATCTGGGAGAAGAATCCAGCAACATCTAAGAAGGGAAGAGTTGGCCGCCAAAAGGACGAAGGGGTTCCACATAATTGCACCTCTATTGGTGTCCCACCCCGAAGTTTATCACGGTGTGCATGCTGTGTGTAACGGCGGGGGAATCAGTGTCCTCGGGTTCATTCGTATCCCGCGACAAAGCCCACCACAACGCGCCTTTCGTGGAGCTCACGGGAAAGTAGTCTGGGTGGTAGGAGAAAATCGATGTAGTCGCGCTGGAGTCTGTCTCATGAGCGAGAGATTCGTGAAGTTCCCTCTGGAGACTTGTCCATCGCTCTGTCAAACGGTCCACACGCCATCCGAAGCCTCGAAATACTCGGAGGGCTGGTACGTAGATAGTCTGTATTCTCCGCAACTAGAGATCTCCCACTGAATTGACAATGTGCGTTTGTCCAAGCCTAACAGATAGTTGTGGTCAGTGATCCCTATCTTCACGTACTGCGTCTGCCTGAGGAGATCAGATCGAGCTGTGCTCGTGAGAAACTTTGGATTGCCTCCCTCTCTCACTTTCATCATCTGTGTCTTCTGGAAGAATCATGTTCGAACCTATTCGCGGTGGTACCAGAGGCGGTCAAGCGGAATTCAAGTGGTCCGACGTCTCGGCAGACAAAGACCGAGAGGTTCGTCATCCCAGAATCATGCTTAATTTCGTCACGATCGCGTTGTGCTTAAACACGGGGCGCACAGAACTACCTAGGTCATAGTATCAACGCGCCGACGGGTCGCTGGCAAAAGAACAAGGATGTTCATTGGTACTCCAGGGATAAAGATCAAACTGCCGAGGAGAGGAGGGAAGAGATGAGGAAGATTAAGGAGGTTGAGGCTGATGCTCTCTCAGCTGCTCTGTACGTCCTCTCGTCTGTTTGATGGTCACGTTGTCCAACCGAAGTAACGACTTTTAAAAGGGGATTCGGTCCTTCGAAACCTGGCCTCCCAGGTAACCCAACATCCACCACCTCAACCGGCGCGTCCGGATCGAACTCGATCCCCGTCCCTGTACGAGACAGACCCGGAAAACCCGTCGAAGCTGAACAAGAGAAAGAGGAACGACGGTTACGAAAGGCGGAGAAGAAGGTTAGGAAGGAAGAGAGGCGGGTGAGGAGGATTGAGCGGGCTGAGAGACGTGCTAAGCGTGGGCATAGGGGTAGTAATGGGGTCGGTGATGATGACAGGTCGAGAGATCGGTCGTCGCGGTCGCGTTCTCCGGTACGGAGAGAACGGGAGAGGGGAGATGAGAGGGAGTACAGGCCAAGGAGACCCAGGAGTCGGTCGGGGACTCCACCTCGAAGAGGAGATTATGGGGAGAGGGACCGTAGGAGGTGAGACGAGAGCTCGAGGAGATGATAAGCTACTTGCACCTGAGATTATCGCTTTCACCACCTGTACAAATAAAACGAGAATCGACACGACAATGATTTATCCCATTCCAAAGTCACATGACTCGCAGCCCCTTCGACTGTCGACCACCACAACCATGTCCGGATACAACGTCCTATTCGTCCTCGTCATCGTCGCGGCCCTCATGGTCACCTCTTGGGTATTCACCCCTAAAGGACCAAACCAAACGTGAGTGAAATCTCCGGTATAGGGCGCAAAGCTGAAACTGAAGGTTTGGGGTTTAGGCTGATCAGGACGAGCTCGTTACTCGCTCTCGTTTGTTGCTATCTTATATGGATGTTGACTTATATGGCCCAACTACATCCGCTCATACGTACGCGCACATGCCCTTTTGCCCGAACACCGTGTACTCACCGTTGGACGTTTGTAGAACCGGTCTTCGCAGTTGGGTACGAGTGAATTGGTCTGTGCTAGATTTTGATTCGCTATACCACGTAAGCCAGTCAGTCCACTTTCCAGTTCAGCCGACTAAGACTAGAGGTTTTTTCAAGGTTCTCGAGTATGACCTGTATTATTTGTCGACCCTCTAATGCAATGTGAGGTTCGCCTATGTTGTCCATGAATTGTCCCTGTCCCCTCTCCCCCAATCTCCCCCACCAGTATTGTGATCCATTCCCCCCCACCCACCGCGAGGAACATCACTCACCGGAGATCCCCAACCCCTGCTGCTGCTGTTACCTTCTTCCCACGCGCCCCATCCCGGGGAACTGACTGTTTGCTCGGGCTCCATGTTAACTTCTACGCCGGAATCTTCGTTCTCCCACTCGATGTCCTCTAACTCCTCTGGTCCGCTCGCTGTTTGCTCGTCTGACATTTCATCATACGTCTCGACCGTGTCGTTCTGTCGCTCCTCCCACAGGTTCTCCTTCCTCCGTTTCGAGCTACCGATCAACTCCACCACCCAGTCCTCCTTGGCCCCCGGGTCCGTGACATGCAACCGTAAGACGTCTCCGGCCGCCTTTATGGCATCTATTAACACACCTATCCGGCCAGAACAAGCACAACAGATATCCTCCTCGATCCAGAGGTAGCGAAGCATAATCTTGTTTTCTTCACCTTTGTCGATCTCCTCTTTGATCAGCTCGAGGATCATTTCACTCGGTTGATGTGGAGAAGCGGTCGCTGGGTGGGGAGTGTGGTGGTGTGTGGCTAGCAACTCTGCGCATCGTCGTGAAGCCGGTAAATGTTCCCGCACGTTCTCGGTTCTTAACTGTTCGTACTCTTCTCCATCCAGTCTAGTAAACACTGCAGTCTGGGTTGCGTAACCGAGTTGAGAGTCTCTTCCCCACCCATCCTCCTCTATGGGTTTCCCGATACCGCCTGTTTGAACCGTGTACCCCCACCTTCGAGCTGTGGTTGTGCACCATTCCTCGAATTCGCGGATGGTCCACTCGAACTTATGGTCTGGATGGCGGAACACTCGTTTGGTTCTGCGGGTTGGGTCGAGGAATCCCCCATCCCTCGTTTTCGAGTCTTCATCGGAAGGCATGGATTGCATACCATCTACCGGTGCTGTGAAACGGGCATTGAAGGTGTAGGAAGGGGTTGTAATGAGAAGCAGGCGGGGGTGATAGACTCCAAGTAAGATGGGAGCGAACTTGGAAAGTTCTTCGTCGTGGAGGTGTTCGATCCTAGCATCTAAAATTAAGATAATTCGGGTAGCATGGCCGAGGGCCGTGGTTCCACGAGGGAGTCCACGAGACTCCAATGAACGTACACTTCTGTTGAAACGATGGCTTCTATTCCGATGAACGGTTCGTTCACGAACGCCAGACTACCTTTCCAAATATGCACTTGAAGCGGCTCCCATCGAATGGCCCTTGAGTAGTAGGCGTATTCGCCCGTTGATTCGGAGGGGGGTGATGTGGAAACGACGGCGTTTTGGAGGTTGTGGTCGGAGATGTCGAGGCCGTGGAGGTGGCTTATGCGAAGGATTTTGAAGCGTTCGGTAGAGTCTTGGTCGGGAGTGGCGATCCATGGAGCGGGATTGCATAAGGCGGTGAGAAGCGCGCCGTCACCGCAGCCTACGTCCAGCACCTGGTGTATAAGACCATATTGCGTCCATAACGGTTAGGCGGAAAGTTGAGTGAGAGCCACAGTTACAAGATAATGCGGTCGCAATAAGAAACTTTAAGGGCCTGGAAGGAGAGTTTCTTACAGCTTTGACGTTCTCTCTCCCCAATACACCCAGGGCCCAGATCTGTCGTTGTTCGAAGAGTGGGGGGAAGAAGGTGACGGACATGGTGGGGTACTAAGGGTGGAAACGATCGAGAGATCGGACGGTGATTTCCTTGAGCTCGCAGCCTCGGTCACGTTTTGTTTTTTGTTTTTTATTTATTTCAAAAGAGACTCCTACCTGGAAGTTATCAGATTATCCTATTGAGATACTGGACGTCGACAGACGGGTTGCATGAGAAGAACTAGAGTAAGATGACCAAGAAAGTTTGTCGTGCCGGGACCGTTCGATACGATGGATCACTGGGGTGGATCTCCACCTTGAGCTCGTCCACTCATCCTTGTGTGTTTGCGACCTTGCATGTTCAGGACCCCACAGCAGGGCGATGCGCGTCGTTCTACCTATCTGTCTAGCGCATTGCTCTCAAGCCAGTGGATTGGAAATCGGCCACACATGAGGTAGCCGTCTCAATTACTCTATTCAGATCTGGGCGGTGGAGCCCCGACCTGACCCAGTCGACTATGCTCGGACGAACTGGCAAGTTCGTCACCTCTGCCGTGGATCCGCGTTGCGCTCCGTACCTCACGGATCTTTAAACCGAGTCACCTGAACTCCTCGAGCGATCATCTCAGTGGGGAATGAATGTTTTGCGAGAGATAAAGGAGTTCATCCCGGTTATCTCGAGTTTCCTCACCAAACTCGTTCCCCACATCTCCGACCTCACTCACCTCACCTTACACTCACCCAAACCCCGACAAGCTAAAAAAAACATGCCAGCCATCGCCCCAGGAAGCAAAGTCCTCGTCACCGGTGCGAACGGTTTCTCCGCCATCCACATCGTCGACCTCCTTCTCAAGAAAGGCTACTCCGTCCGGGCCACCGTCAGGTCTGAATCGAAGGGAACCCACCTTAAGAAAATCTTTGGAAAATACGGAGACAAGCTCGAGCTTGTCACTGTACCTGATATTGCCAAGGTGGATCCGATCCAGTTGCCCCTTGCGGTCGGACGTCGAGAGTTGACGGGATTTGATTTACAGGACGGCGCCTTCGACAGTGTCATCGACGGACTTGATGCCATCCTCCACACTGCCTCTCCCTACTACTTTAATGTCGAAGATCCAGATGGTATGAAGAAGCCGTAACGATCGGTCTCACCAGTTCATCTCCGGCTAACTGATGCACATAGAACTCATCCGTCCTGCTGTCGATGGAACCCTCAGCGTCTTGAAATCTGCTATCAAGGCCCCGTAAGTCTGTCTCACGCGTTCCGACCACTGGTTCTTACACCGCTTTCCTTGAATTTCTCAAGTGGAAATATAAAGCGTATCGTCATTTTCTCCTCTGTTGTCTCCGCTGGGGTCTTCAGGACGACTTCTGTGTACACCGAAGAGGAATGGAACGATGAGGCTGTCGAAGATGTCAAGAAGAACGGTAAGGCATCAAATGGACTTATGGGGTACATGGCTTCCAAGACTCTTGCTGAGCGAGGTGCGATGGTCTTTACCCAAAGTCTTTCTTCCGTGGACTCACGCAGTGTACACTTTAGCTGCTTGGGAAATCTACCGTGAACACAAGGCTGCTTTGCCGTGGGACTTAGTTGCCCTCAACCCACCCTTCGTGAGTTCCTTGGTGCCTTACTCGAATGGGCGCTGAACTCAGGACTTCATATCTATAGATCTTCGGTCCCAACTTGCATCAAGTCGATAAACCCGAGAACCTCAACACCTCCTCGCTGAGGTGATTCGACATGTTCTTCAACCCGATCTTCACAGAACAAGAACTCTATTCCGCGGTCAGCTGGGTCGACGTCCGAGACGTTGCCGCAGCTCACGCCGCCGCTCTTGAGAAGGAAGAGGCAGCTGACGAACGAATCTTCGTCTCCGCCCCAGCCGTTACGAATCAAGAGTTCATCGAAGCTGCCAAGAGGGTCGCCGCTTCGCTCGGAATCAAGGGCGTTCAGACGGGTATCCAGAATTACGACCCAGCGAAAGGGACCCCTCCTTCGAGGTTTAACGAGGAGAAGAGGTCCAGGATTCTGGGGATCAAGATTACGTCGGTGGATGATTCCGTGAGGGATACCATTGCCGATTTCAAGGAGAGGGGTTGGATCCATGCCTGATCTCTCTCCCTCGCTTAGGTAACTTGGGGATAATAAGCCTTCTGAGTAATACCGTGACCCCATATCGCCATCACGGATCGCTGCGATACGTGCATATAGATCCGCAGTATCGAATGAATTGTACAATGATCGAGTTTTCGTCTCGAGATCCGGGTGTGTTTATCTAGTGAATTTCATATTCTTCTTGACGCCAGGTTGTGGGTGCAAGACGCCCCCCCCCGGGGGAGTGGTCTGGACGTTTGGGACCCCTGTATGGTATATAAATAGCTTATAGCTTGAGGTTTGAAATTTCCCCTCGATTGCGATGACGATTAGATGACCTACCACTCGAGCGCGTGGGAGCGCGCAAGTTCGACAGACTGTCCCGGGTTTCGTTTCCCGCATTCCTGGGTGTGTTTATTTACCCAGTTACGATAGGTGACATCACTATATATACCGCGAATGTGTTCCATCTATCTTCTGTTTGTCTGCAGACTTCGAATTTGTAATGGTTTTGAGTCCTCTAGTCGGAGGTCTGTCACAAGAAACGCTGTCCGGGATCACCTCACATCGGTTCATCCGGATCCTACCCGGGCTATATATTCTGATTATCGCCTGAACACATGCGTACTAAATAGACGCGACAGATTTCAGAACGGAGGTGCCTTCTTCTCTAGATTAGTACAACACGTGTCTGTACAGTATTATGCAAGAAATCAAGCGGAAAACTACGTAGTGTAGACATGGGGTGAGAGTCCAGTGTCCAGTGCACTAGTGATATCTAGGTAATGTGAGCGTGCTAGCGTTGGGGGTGGTGGATATAAGTAAATCCAAGTGTTCATAAAGTTTCGTCTCCATCCTCAGAGATCTCCATTAAATCGGCGTCACCCAGGCTAAAACCAGGGCAAACTCTTAATGAATCCTGTAGCGGGTGGATATCGTCGTCACGATGAATCTTAATCATCGCCTCAGCCCTTCTTAACGTACCTCTCCCCTATCTCGTCTTTCTCATCTTTCAAATCCACACTCCCACCCCGGCTCTCATTAAGCCCCTTCTCAATATCGTTCGCAGATCTCCGTTTTTCCTCTATGGGTTGTGGGTCCTCTGATTGCGCAACGCTGGTCACTTGAGTGGTCGGCGTGACGGCACCTGACGATGTCTCGCCGTCGCTGCTCTTCTTGCCTTCTTGGACGATGGTACGCTTCATGGTGTAGTGCCTCATGAGGAGGGCTGTGGAGACGGAATGGAATTCGAATCAGCCCCCATATTCAGAGATGCAGCTGCGAATCTGGTTGCTCACCAAGAGCGAAACCGACAGCGCACAGGGGTGTCATTACCAGCCATACCGAGCTTATCGCCTTCGTAAATGCATGGATGACGGCTTGGCGTACGACAGGATCCTAATCATGAATCGCGTGACTCAGTTACTTCCGCTCACACGGCTACGGTGCGGCGGAATCAACTCACCGCAATTTCCTTCAGATGCGAAACGTCCTGGGTTAAAGCCGCGGGAGAAACATTTCCAGCGTACCCAGGGATATGGGCCAGCTTCTGGCGCAGCATCTGCAAGGGCCGGATCAATTTGCAAATCTCGCGCCACAATTGCCAAACGAGCCGCTTACCGAAGAGATGATGGCTTGTGAGACCGAAATTCCAATTGTCGCACCGAGAAGCCTAGAACGACATTAAGCGGACGACACGCCTCGCTGATCGGCGCTAAACCCACCTGAGGAACATGAAGGCACTGGTACTCATGGCCATGTCCTTCAAAGGCATAGCGGCTTGAAGTGCGATGAGTGGCACCTGTGGATTCGATCTCAGGACAAAGTTGACACCCCTGTAGCTAAAATCTCACCTGGAAGAGAGGGCCGGTTCCAAGAGCACCAAGAAGTAAAAATATAACCTTCTCAGCCCTAACGGAGTGAAACCACTCAGTAAACGGATAACTCCAAAACGGAATGAGTCGCCTTACTGGCCAGACCGATCATCCAACATGATCATCAACCCGGTCGAGAGTGTCATGAAGAACCACGCGGCCCAGACCTGTTCACGGTACCTACCGGTCCTTGAGACAATCTGCCCGGAGATGGTCGCGACGGCTGCACCCCCGAGCGAATACGGAATCTGACTAATGCCAGCACCTGTGGCCGAGCGTCCAAGCACCTGGAAATAGAGGGGAATATAGAAGGAGATGCCGAAGAATACCATGGCGTGGATGGTGCATGTAATGAGTATTACAGCAGTAGTCCTTGTCTGCGAGAATCATTGAGTCACTGTGGTGAAGCTGCGAAAACCTGTGGGGCTGCCCTACCTTGAACATCCGGGGCGGGAGGATGGGCGACCTTGTCGTAACGGTCTCGTAGAAGCCGGAGGCGACAAGGAGAACGGCACCAACGGTAACCAGGGCGATAGTGTTAGCGGACGACCCTGGGGGAAGTGTGTTAGTGTGCCGTGGGTGTGGAACAGTTTGTATTCACGCACATGTCCGCTCGCTGAAGTTGAAGCCGATCAGCAGACAGACGACGCCCGTGACCATGAGGCCGAGTCCGATGAAGTCAAATTCACGGGCATGTTCTCGGAAAGTCTTCCCTTGGTGAGGGTTGAGGTTGAGGAAGAAGAACAAGAGGAGACCGGCAACTCCGCCAGTTGGCCTGGCACACTGTCAACGACGCCGCAGGCAAGCGTGAAGCAAAGGACGTACAGGTTCACAAAGAAACACCATCTCCAACTGACATGATCAGTGAAGACCTGCGGAATAGTGAGCGATGCATGGTGCAAGCCGAGAGCATTGAACTCACACCACCCAACAATGGACCGACGACGCTTGCAATCCCCCAGGTGGCTCCGATGAAGCCTGAGTATTTCCCACGGTTCTCGAGAGAGACGATATCTGAGATGGTAATCTGTATGAGCTGGATGACGCCTCCACCCCCGATACCCTGAACTGCTCTTGCGATGATGAGCCAGATCATGCTCTGTGCAGCCCCACATAGTGCGGAGCCAACCTAAGACCCCGAGTGAATAGAACTGAGAGGAAAGGCCGACTTTTGGGGCTCACCAAAAAAAATACGATACATCCATACAGAATAGGTTTACGTCCTAAGATGTGCAGTCAGGAACACCCGAATGACCACTTGATGCTCTTCGGGAAGACTAACCTGTAATGTCCGACAGCTTGCCATACAACGGAGCCAATGCAGCAGAAGGTAGAAGGTATGCACTAGATTGCGATAAGATGATTACTCGTCGCATACGTCAGATGGATGGTCACGTACGTTCCGACCCAGCTGTAGTCCGCACCCCCCTTCAGCTCGCGAGCAATCGTCGGCAATGCGGTCGCAACAATCGTCTATCCAGGACGAACGAGCGAACATTACGCCAAGATCAGTTTACGTCGGGTAAAATTCAAGTAGGCTTACCTGGTCCAACGCGGCCAAGAATGTGCAAAACATGAAGGAGGTGAATACGACGGGGAGGTTGTTATTTGGCAGGACATGGGTCTCGCCCGCTTTCCAAGCAGCACCGTGCTTGGCCTTCTTCTCCTCCATAGGGGTAGGAGGAGCGGGAGTGGATTGGGATCGATCTCCGGGGCTAGCCATGATCCTGTACCCACGATGAACTACGGCGGGAGGGGGGCTGGGAATGGCTCATGGGACATGGTGAGTGGTCTTATAAATCCTCATCAGCCTCACCCTCAGAAGGTCCTCGGCTGCGAGAGCGGTTAATTGCCCGGCTCATTCTCACGACCGATCATCAACTGAAGGGGGACGGTTTACGTATATCCGTTGAGCTACGTAAGGAAACAGCGCAAAGACTCCACTGCTCAAGGTCCCGGTGCATGCTTTCCGACTAGAGAGGTCCTCCGTATTTTCCAGACATGGCGGAAGGATCTCGGATCCGGGCGGGAGTCATCCGAGGTGGACGCCTTACCGCGAATCGGAGCGGGATGCGTGAAGACCCACATGGGGGCTTGAAAGCTTGCGGCATGCCGGCCGCTTGTGTTGGCCAGTTACCGAGCCTATTTTTATGGACTTGAGTCGATGGTGACCAATCACTAGGTAGGATAATCTGTTCTCCCTTGCAGACAGAACGTGAGATAAGATCAAGTTTTCCACGGCACGGATGCTTAAATGCCTCGGCATCCACCTCACGAGATCTCCGCTTCGTAAGCAAATCCAAAGCAGAACGGCAGGATCTTCAGGCCGGTCCCCTCGAGCCTATCCACCACGCAAGTCAAGTTGGTGAAAGATCCGGGAGTTGCGGGACAGCCCTAATTTGTTTCATGACAGCTGCGGAAACTTGCCCAGCGGTTGGAAACTTAAGCTTTCTCCAGACCTCGGGTACCGACGAACCTCCCTACGGGGACGAGGAGTGGGCGTCTACCGAGTTTGCTAAGATTTATCTAACAAGTCCCAAGCAATCTGACTTTTAGCAACAAGCCCCGAAGATCTTACCTATTTTTCTTCCGCAGTGTTTGGGAACAAACTGATGGATACTGAGCGTTTCTCCGCTCGCTTTGCCCTTTGAAATTCACAACCAACCGACCCAAGGTGAACAGCCTGTTACCCTTGGTGAGAGTCTTACCTGAACAGTCCCCTTAACAGCGTTCAGAATCGCCGCCTGCAGTACCCACTTTGCCTCCGCGAGCCAGGACGAGGGTGTTTCCTTTTTAGGAATGTGGTACCCACACTGCCAACGCCGTGGTCGTCGTCGAGCGGTTTTGCTATCAGGCACCCTTCCACCCCACGGTTCCCCACACTGACCTACCTTTAACCTTATACTGACTCCTTCTTCTTGGTTTTTCTCATTTCTCGCCCGTGTATTTCTTTCCTAACGAAAGAAATGCCTTCCACTCCTTATGCCCCACTTCCAACTCAGCCTACCCAGGAGGATGCTGACAGAGACCTACAAGACGCTTTTGGCGAGGACGAGGACGAAGAAGACGTTCTTGAATCCACTCATCTCATCAATCAGAACCGTCAGCCAGGCGGTAACCCTCCCTTTCATGGAAATAGACCACAACCCATCCAGATCCCCGCCACCTATGATTTCGAGAGGGACTACGATTACACAATGCCTCCCCCGGGCTCACCACCAAAGCCCTCCGCCACTGCCCTTCCAAACGATCACGGAAACACGAACGGTCTCGTCCCAACTTCCCCTATAATCACACCCCTCAGGTCCGGTCAGAGTAGCGGTGGATTTGGTATCTTCTTCCGAAAGGCCGTCGGTTCAATTCTCCCCACCCATTACCAGACGCTCCCTACCGAATCTCCAAGTCCACGCGTGGTTGGCGGGGGGATGCAGAATGACGGCGTTTTCGCTAATGTTATGGCAAAACCCGTCAGTTCTGCCCGAATCACCACAGACGATGACAACGTCTTCATCGCCCCAGAGATATCCCAATCCCAGGCACCCCCTGTATGTCTACATCCGCAAATTTTCCTCCAAACCCTTTCCTGGGATGAATAGCTGATCTGAAGATCGCAGAGTTATGCCGAAGCCCAAAGCGACGCCGTTCCGTCATACTGGGAAACAACGGTCGTGGCCCCCTCAGAACCGGGAGAAATGATCGTCGACGACCTCCCAACAGGCAGCGTCCTCATCTTCGCTTTCAACCTCTTCACTTCATTCTTCTTCCAATTCCTCGGATTCGTCATCACCTACTTCCTTTCGACGACCCATGCCGCTCGGTATGGTGCTCGCGCCGGGCTTGGCCTCACCTTCATCCAGTACGGCGCCTACTGGCGGGCGGCTCAGAACATGGAGGCTGGCCCGTCGAGGGCGGAACAGCAGGAATTAGCTTGGTGGAACGAAACCATGATGGAAATCGGCTCAAGCACGAATACGGCTGACCTATCCAACGCGACCCCATTCCTAGACTCTATGATAAACCAGAACAGTACCGAAGCTACCGAGATGTACTATAATGACCTCGGGTGGGGTGGAAAGGACTGGTTGGCCCTCTTCTTCATGACCTTCGGTAAGGAAACTCGGGTTACACAGCCCTTTGGCGATCATTACCGAACCCACCGCTGAACTGGCTTCTACTTCCATTTTTGTGAACAATAGGCTGGGTCTTGCTCTTCACTTCCGTCGTCGGGTTCTGGCGGGTGAAAAGGTGGGAGATGTCGATCCGGGCGTCTTCGCGCCCTCAACCACCGGTGACCTCTAGCGACATCGCTCGAGACATTCAAACCCGCAGGAACCTTCAGTCTGTATTCGGGGTCGGCGGCGATCCGGAGTTGGAGGCGGTCAACGATCCCCAATTAGAGGCTGAGATTCGGTTGGCGAGGCATCTGAGAGCGGCAGGTCTGATATAATCCCCTCCGTCCTCTGTTTCTCCACTTTAAAGGGCACAAGCGGTTTATTTTTTATTATATATCTTTGTTTTTTGTTTTATCTCTCCCACCCATTTCGTGCGTCAGACGCGTCATGTATCACACCTGTTCTTACGGTTGTCGTCGCCCTTTGTGTGGTGCCCGCTCTCATTTGTGGGGTTGTCTTTTTTTCTTTCCGGCACGACGGACTCTAGGCAAGTAGACTTTTTCAGAGTTTCCTTTCATTTTCGTCGTTCAAGTCCCCATCTCGCGAGGGCAGCGGGCACATGCTTAGTCTCGGAATCTATCCTGAATAGGTCTCTCTTCCTCATGATCATATGGAGTGTCGTAAAATCTGTCTTATTTATCATATTTGATAAATTGTAATGTGAACATGCGTCATTAAAAACTTGGTTAAAGATGTGGTTTGACAGTGCGTGGGAGAACAGATGCAACGTGGGGGTAGGTCTACGGGTTCGAATGCAAATGATTTGGTGGTGAGGGAAAACGGGGAGCGGGGAAACACATTAGAGAAGAGACTTCAAGACTTTTTCAGCCGCTCGTCCTTCGACATTCTCGTCAACACACCCTGCTCCATCGTTAATTCCCATAGGTGCACCTTCGACTTGCCAATATCCGCCAATAGCTGCCTCCTCAGGTCCCTTGCTTGCTGGATCGCATCTTCTCTGCGTTTCTTCGCAACAGCTAGGGTCGCAGCGGATTTACCTTTTGAAGGCGGGATGACTGGTGCTGGACGCTTGGGGACCGGTCGTTGGCGTTGGAGCGACGCGGTTGTGGGGACCGGTAGTTGGGCGTTCAAGGATGATGGGAGGGTGTCTTGTTGTGAAGCAAAGAACGCGGGCATAGCAGATGCTCCTTGCGAGAGCATAAAAGGTGGTGGTGTACTGGGGGTGTGCGTGCTGACCGACGGGAGGGCTTGGTCAAGCATTCCGAAGCCTTGTGACAACAACTCTGGGCCAGGAAGTGTCGGAAACTCCATCCCCGGAGTGTCGCAAAAGTGTGGCGGTTGGTTCGCCACATTTGACTCACGCGGTGCATCCTCCTCTACCCCAAACACACGACTGAGATTGCTATCCACGTCCATATCCAATTCCATCACTGCGAACATCCCACGCCTTATCAGATCTTCGTACAGCGATTCACCTTGACACGAATACGCACCGTCTTGGGGTTCCAAGTATGGTGTTGGCCCAAATGTGTCTACCTGGTCTTGCCTGCTTACCGCTGAACCTGAAGGGGAGGGGGCGCACATGATGAACGAAGGACCGAAATTTGGCGTCATTGGACTTGGCCGAGAAGCAACGGATTGCGAAGGGCCAGGGGAATACGACAAGGCTGGGGTTGAGGCTTCCTCGGAGGAAGGGGGAGGACTTCCGATTCCACTCGATCCTTCCTGAGATGGGGCGGTTCCCATTAGATCCAACAGCAGCGGGTCAACGTCGAACCCTAGGGGCGAGGAATCCATAGATGAGCCGAACATATTCGTATTTGGCAAATGGCTATCTTGTGGAAGCATGACAGCGCCAAAGATTGACGCCAGCAGATCCATACTCGGATCCCGTGGCTCTGCCGTCGTGGGAGTCGGTGGATATGCCGTATAGTCGTGAGATAGTGTTGGTCGGAGGTACGCGTCGAGTGGCAATGGCGTGTAATTCGAAGAAGGCGAACGGCGATTGTAATTCGTGGGGGGAACAGACCATCTGGAGGAGGTGGGGTTCGACTGTGTAGATGATTGAGGGGCTGGCTGCGAGGTGGCTCTTTTGGCAGATGTCCGAGCGGTCGCTTTATTTGCGCCTTCTCGTAACAGGGTGATAAAATCTGATATAAGGCGTTCACATCGCTCATTCGTCCACTCTTCTTTGTAGTTCGGAGGCCCTTCGCCAGGCGGGAACGGGAACGGAACATCCCAATCACCAGCGCCAGCAGGAACTCGAGAAAGTTTCCGCCGTTTTGGTGGTGGTTGTGAAGGGTTCGGAGGAGGTTGAGTTGGGGGATCGACGCCGTGGCGAAGAATGTTGAGTAGCTGTTCCAATACAGGAAATAATTCCTTTTGGGCAGAAAGTGTGGCCAAGAGTTGGGCAGGAGTCGGCGCAGTGGGGTGTCCAAACCGAGGAAGTGCCGCCCCTTCATTCTCCACCACGATTGGGTTGTTAGGGTCGTTACCCTGGTTATATCTGCGCGTGGAGAGGGACGCAGGGGTCACATTCGCAACCAGACCGGCTATTCCAAGGAGCGCTTGTTGATTCCGCAAAAAGTTGGGAGGGATTGGCGAATCGGAAGGAGGAAGCTCGATCGAAGGACCAGGCGTCGGAGTCGAAGTGGTATTGGATGACTTTTTGGTACGTTTCCTCTTTTTCTGAGCTCCGTTTGTCGACGAACGTGGAGGCCGGAGCCCAGCATCCGAATCTGTCACCACTGGGGCTGATGAGGTGGCGCGACTGGTCGCCGTCTGCGCAGGGGTAGAGTTACGAGAAGATCCAGTCTCGGGGGGATGATGGCGAGCATCTAGGAGAGAAACTACCGAATTGACGGGAAGTTTAGAAGGATTATGGGAGCCAGGAAGTGCAAGGGTCCCCACGTTTTGTTCAGAGTCTAATCCTCCACTGGGAAGGGCCAGCGATAACGTCCTCCCCGCGCCCGGAGAAGGCGGGGGAGAACCGAAGAGGGACTCATCATCACTTTGATCGTCGTGCTCATCAAAAAGGTGGTCTCCATCCAAGAGCATCCTCTGCATGGGATTCGCACCCGTAAGTCGAGAGTTTGAAGAAGATTATTAGAGTCGCGTACCCTTTGGTGCACCCCGGACGTGGAGACGCAAGGTGACTGGGACCTGGTGGTGGTGGTGGGAGGAAAACAGGTTTATCGATCGTGCGAAAAGGCCATCGTGGTGGACTTCACCCACATTCTCGTGTTATGGACGGCTTCGAGGTCCACATCCAATTTCTCGACCATTTAAAGCGGCTGAATGCGTAAGTGAGTGCAGAACATGTCTACTTGTTACTTACACACATTCCCTACACAGTACCCAACAATCCATCCAAAAGGCAGTCGGATTTGCTCTCAAATATTTCGCCAATTGTGCGGAGGATCTCTGGGGTTGCATCGTAGAAGAATGTCAGAAGGTTCCTTACCAGTTGTCATTTCTTTCCTTCTCGTCAGAATGCTGAACGTACACACCAGGGCACGATTAATAACCGGATCAACATCCTTTACTTCCTGGACTCCCTATGCGAGGCGTCTCTGCTGGCCAAGTCACATCCAGATGCAGCAGATATACTCCGTAGTGGCCCGGGCACCACCTCGTTTTATGTTGATTATGTCGCGCGAGACCTAGGAAAGATCGTCGAGTTGGTGGTGCCAGAGGGTAGGCAAGGCCTACCGAACCTGTTAAGCACGACCCAGGTATGGAGGGGACGATGTATATTGTTATGTGCGGTGTCGGCTAATTCTACATTCCTTAGATACTGGAAAGTTGGCGTAGCAAACGCATAATCGATCCTCATATTGTGGACGACGCGCTGGCCCAACTGACCAACCGTCACCCAAACACCCTCATCGCGACAGACGAGCCTCGCACTGCTCCAGCCCCATCGCGACTATCCCGCAACGAAGTTATCAAACGGATTGAAGAGGATCGCGAACGACACAAACGGTTACGGGAACGCCGTTGGGTCCAACCTGTCTCACACACACCCACCTCCCAACTGCCTGTGCTTGCCTCGTTTCTTCCACTTCACGAGAGTGCTAGCGACCAAAATAGTGACCAGCCGGACATGCCCCTAGATATCGAGTTCGAGAACGAGTGGGAGACTACGAGTGACTGGAACGAGGACGACGACGAGGCGACGACTCAGGAAACAGATTTTTGTTTTGGAAAACCAGTTCCTCAGTCTGCTTGAAGGCAGCCTTGACACTTTATTGTAACATCGTAGACAGTATTAAATACAGACTAATACTCTTCCCCTGGTGTGATACTACTAATGGCACGTGCCAGTCCAATCGGTTTACGGTACATATACTGGCGGCTTTGCTCCTGCGCGATGTTTTTCTCGTTTATCTCGCGTGGATACCCTCCGTGATGCAGTCGGACATCTACAACCCTCGAAGACACGTCGGCATCCACGCCGAACACATCTCAGACGTCTCCAGCAGAGATTTCCCCGGACATTACCATGGCGAAGATAATTCCTGGAATCTTGACCTGTTTCGTAAAGTCTGAACTCGATCCCTCTCTCGCGGGCTTTGCCCCCTAAACTCACGGCTCATCCTCACAGAAATTACATGTCAAGATCAACAGACTGTCCCAGCGGTCTATCCAGTTTGACCTTGTCGGCGTCGATGCATCTATTGCGAATGCTTTCCGGAGGATACTCATAGCTGAGGTACGGTACGTTCGCTCCGCTTCTCCCTCGGGAAAAAATTTCATCGCTTCGCCATACACCAGGTCCCGACGATTGCCATCGAACATGTATATGTTTGGAACAACACTTCCGTGATCCAAGATGAAGTCCTTGCTCACCGTATCGGCCTGGTTCCACTGAGCGCGGATCCTTCGTACTTTGAATTCAAATCCCACACACAAGACCAAGCCACCGACCGTAACACCCTCGTATTCAAGCTGGATGTCGTGTGTGCACGGAAACCTAAAACCGCAATCGCTCGTGGAACGAAGAAAGCGGAACCGGAGCCAGAGGAGATCTATAACCACCCGATTGTTACGTCGGGAGACTTGATCTGGGAACCTCAGGGCGAACAGAATGAACTGTTTGAATCCAACCCACCTCGTCCCACGAACGGAGATATAGTGCTCGCCAAGTTGCGACCGGGACAGGAGATTTCCATGGAGTTGCACGCGATCAAGGGTGTGGGGAAAGAGCACGCAAAGTGGAGTCCAGTCGGTCAGTGTCTCCGATACCCCTCCATAATGTATCGCTCACAATCACACTAGCCACTGCCACGTACCGCCTCCTCCCCCTAGTGGTACTCAACCCTGAAAAACCCGTCCCTCCCCAATATGCAGAAATTTTCCAGAAATGTTTCTCGCCAGGCGTCATTAGCATCGACCCCGTGACAAAAGCGGCGTCCGTTAATGAGGAGAACCTACGGAACGAGAGCATGAGTCGGGAGGTTTTTCGACACAAGGAATTTGAAGGTTGTGTTGAGCTCAAACGCGTGCGGGATTTCTTCATCTGTGAGTACTGAACCCCTCCTTGTCAAAGGACGTTTGCGTGACGCGCTTCCAGTTAACGTCGAGTCGGAGGGCCCTTACGCCCCAGAAAAACTTCTCCCGGAATCGATAAGGATTCTGAGACAAAAGATCTCTACGATTAAGTCAGCAGCTGAACAGTTACTGGTGGAGATTGAGGGTGAGCCAGCAGTCCAGGGTGATGTTGAGATGGCCGAGGTGTAGGCTAGGTGCCTGCGATTAGATGTATCCTTATTCTGTATCTTCGCGTCTACCCCTTCCGGGTTTGACATTCCAAATCCCAACCCCGGTACCCGGTGTGTTCGGTATAAGTATACAAGAAGCTATGCCCGCTACTGAGAATTATTTGTAGCCAAATCATGAAACTCCTTTCGACGTAGGAAAAATTGTGAACGGAGCGATTAGGAAGGCGATTCGGTCACAACCAACAGGAAATTCCGCTCAGAATGAGCCCGCGCGTCGTTCTGTCCTCTACAAATATTCCGCCTGAAGACAGACCGTGAGGAGCAGATACGCGGTGATGGCAGTTCAGCAAAGAAACCCTTTAGACGCCGCTGCGGCCGCTTTATCCCGCCGTGCACGTGACCGATTGAAGCCTGCAAGAACCTGTGCCCGGACGTGTTCATAAGGTGAAAGTCCCTGTAACGGGGAGGTAATACAGAATAAGAAGGGCAAACGTTGTCGTTGATCCGTAGTAGTGATATATCTGCGCGCAAACAGGAGAACCCCGGCCGACAGCTTATACAGTCCACGAACTCGTCTCACAGTACCCCCAATTGTCGGCCCACAGTCTACAGAAGATAATGTGTCAGCCCACAGACCGCGTGAAACGCCGAAGAACCTTACCCTGCGCCAGTGAGGCCCGCTGTTCCTAACGTTGCCGCTTCCGGGCTGATGACCATCCAGTCGGGGCCAAAGACGCCTGTACGGATGGGGAACAATCTCAAAACGTTCTCCATACCGGTTTCATCATCCCCCCTCAGGAAGAGCGCCACCGCGTCCGGATGGGTGGGGTGCCTATGGAGAAAAATGGCGCCTGTGCATTGCTGTTCAGTCTCTGACTAGCTCCCCGCTGGTTGAGCACACACCATTGATTTTAACCCCACCTCGGTACATACGGGGAGGCAGAAGTGGGTGGTCAGAACCACCTAAGAGTCGTCGACCAAAGGACGTTTTCTTCGGTCCGTCGAATACGACTATATTCGATGGACCCAATGATCCACCTTCAAGGAGGCCGGTTGCTTCAGCGTCCGTCAGAATTTCGACATCCAGTTTGTGAAAGATGTCGAGGTCATGCGCCATGCGGAGTGCATACGACAGGGACAGGCTATCTTCGTCAGGGACCACGAACAGAAGAGGTCCTTTGGATGAGAGGACGAGAGAAAGTCGGCCTGATGGCTGGATATCTGCGACACGGTCCGCGGGATATGCGATCTAAAAGGAATGATTTAGAGGGCAGCTGAAGAATGCAGAGTCCGACATACCTTCCATATGTTCTCAGTATCTCTGCTGAAGCGCACAAATGTTTCCCCGCTCTCTCTTTTTACTACCTGACCTTCGACGTCTATGACCCCAGGTAGACCGTTCCTCCAGTCCATCGTGAACTGCTGAACGTTAGTTGAGTCGATCCCGATACTGTCGTGGCCGTTCCTTGAAATACGCAATTTACCCAACCTATGGCAACGGATCCTCAACGTTAGAGGCCACGGGAGGATTTCCATCATCAGAAGGTTCGTACCTCCCGGGGGTAGATAGCTTTTCGATTCGTAATCCACAGAGGGTATCACTTTCCGCAGGAACTGCGACAGTAAGGGTTATCACACCATCGGCGCTACATCCGCTCGCAAACCCCGTGGTCAATTCGCCGGCATGTCTTCGTATAAAGCCCTGGACGACATCGTTGTCAAAAACCGAACCGTACCAATGGGGCTGGCCGGGGTCCTCTTTCAGCCTGGTGAGGTTTGAGCTTTTGGTAATTGATGCTACGGTAAGACCTCATACACGATGTTTGCAGTTGGATAAAGTGACTTCAATGTGCTGAATAACTCCCTGGTATGCCATGTCGGTACGTTTTCATCGTCCCCACTAACGAGTGGTCAGGCGATATCTCTGTGGTGATAGAACACATACCCATGGACAGCAAGAATAGGGACACCCGCAACGTTCGACAAAAATAGGTCATTATCATCGGGCGTCAGAGATGATTCGAGAATCGAGTTGAGGGCGGGATCTACGAAGTGTCGGGCGCTGTACAGTCGTATGAGAATGGGTGGTCCCACACCACGAAGTAAACGCACTGCGATTGTGTCAGAGGTATGTAAGCCTGAGACTTGATGTATGCGGCGGCGGGGACAGCTAAAAGCGCTATGTTAGCTCATAAAACTCAGAACGAGTCGATCTTTTACCTGCTACTACACGATCCGGGAATCTTTCCGTTATGTGCCACGCCCCTTGGCCGCCGTTGGAATGTCCAATTAGAACTACCCGCGTGTTCGAGGCCATACTCCACGAGGTCCAAGGGAGGTTCCCGTCGCTTAGTAGTTTTTCCAACGCTTCCACGCAATACCACACCTCAGCGGTGCTCGGACCATGCCAATCCAAGCCCTACCATAGGGTAAGCGGCGTAGGCGAATTAACACAGCGCACATACCCAGGATGTTTTGCCTGACGGGATGATCGTCCAACTCCGACCTTGTCGTGGTAAGGCATCCCTCCAGAAGGGTAGATCAACGATATCCACTCCAGCGCCATCTAACAGAAACGGACGCGTTAGCGGTTTGGTATTAATTGAGGATAAAGAAACATTACGGAGTGCAACCACCGGCGCCTGTGGGGTGCCGCGTAGTTCCAGCGGTGGTTTGACCAGGAATGCGGTGGGAGTGAAACCCGAATAAAGGTAGACGGACTTTACGTAGAACCCTGGGGAGTCGTCGGACGACCAGTGAGGCAGGTGTGTGACAGGTAAGGACACAAGCAGCTCCTCATCTCCGGACGGAGAGGTTGCGAGAATGGTGAATTCGAGGGTATTCCTCTGGAGCGGTCGCGATTGTAGAATTCCAATGGGTATAGTTCTCGTTTGGGATGGTTGGATGATCGTGTGTCTCAACAACCTCAAGTCGAAGCCTTCCTGGGACGGGATCAGCCCAATCACCGATACGTGAGACAACTTACCTGTTCGCGGGTTAGGGTGACACCGTTTATTACCCATCTGTCGGAGCTATTATTCCGGAAAAATACGCCTATCGTGTCTCCGAATGCCCAACCCTCCACGAAATCCGGTACCACATCCAAAGAGGGAAGTCTCTCGACTGTTGGTCGTTGTGGCTCAACTTGAATCGTCAAACCGATTGTCAGAGTGGGCGTGTCATTTTTGTTGTACACTTGCGGGTCGCCAAACAACCGGATCTAGAAAAGATTCCGTGTAAGCCATCCCATTGGAGATTTCGGTATGAAGAGCAATTACCTCATAATCACCGCTGACAAATACATCGTAGGTGGTGGGAGATATCAAGGAAGGAGTTGAGGGAGGGTCGATTATTCGTGGCAGGGACCGCTCCATGGAGTATATGTTTCCAGAATACCACTTTGGAACACGATTGCCACTGGGTCTTGGCAGAATGGTGAAGAAAGAGCCTTGTGTAAGGTTCGCATCGAGACGGAGAGGCAAATGCGAATCATTGTCGTCGGGGTTGGTCGGTGGGAAGATCGTCAGAACCGTGTGTAGAACAGAATGATGTTGTAATCCTGCCCAGCCTTCGGTTTGTCGGATCCTACTCCAGCTATGTGGGACGGTTCCGATGAGTTGATGTTTCGGAACCCCCAGATAAAATGTCTGACCGAACGTGGGGATACGACACTCGCAGTGTCCCAGCGACTGGACCAGCTGTGTACTTCGCCCAAGAGACGCTACCATTCTCCGTCAGGGATGATGGGTATGACCTCGTGAAATCGAGGTCATCTGAAACTGTCAGGTAACACAGTCAGGTCCCCCCATCGTGTGAGAAGTAGAATGGGATCTACGGTTCAGGGGATACGATGGAGATAAGAAGTGCTGTTCCCGTGCGTGGATTGGGAATGGTCCCAACACCTTTGAACATTTTAGATTACACCGTGACTTGGGTGGGGTAACTCAAACTCACGTCCCATGAAGAAGACAGAGAAGCCCTCCAGGAGAACGATTGAACAGCATCAGGCACTTGCAAGCTGATCATGCTTTGGTCGCGCGCAACGGTAGGTGGCACGACAATAGCAGAAAGCCTCATGGTGATTTTCCATGGCCCCAGATACGCCGGGCCGGGCATCCGGAGCAGCTGTTCATTCCGCACCCCATCAGTAAACGTGGCGAGAACTTATTTCTCACTTTCCCAACCTTATTCGGCACTTTTCAGCGGGTTACTTGGTTATTTGTCGTTGCATAACGTAGGTCCACAAATTATGCAATTTCGAGGGGTCGAAATGGCGGGGGACCTGCGTGAGTAAGCTCAAATAATATCAAATAAGAGCGATAAGTAAATAACCAAATGCCTCTTTTTCTGATGCCGCGCCGGGGAATCTTTCTGGAATTGCAATCATACGACCAGCCAACAGGATGAAATTTGGTGTTACGGATAGTAGCAACACACTGGCGGCATTCGGATAATATAAACAAGTACACTCATAATTATATAGTCCATGGAGCGAAGTACCAACAGAAGTAAGCCACAGTCTTAAGGACGAGTAGGACGTACTGGCGCACACCGAGAGAGACGCTATTCATGGGGGGCGTTTGGCAAGGTCGACGAATCGTCAACCGGCCCGACGGGGGTGGACCGTTTGGTACCACGACAAAACCTGAGGCCCAGTGAGAAACTGGGCGAGCGGCAGCAGCTTGAGCGGGCGACCGTCGAATCATCATGCATCATTCATCGACAATGTCCCGGAGGGTTCCGCGGGACAGCGACTAACTCCTCGACCTAGCGTTGCGGGATCAGGATTCTACCCAATTTACAGCGTGGCGATCAAGGTGAGCGGCTCGGAAAGTGTGGCATTACTAGTTTGAAACCGAACTGTTGGACACCGGGGTAGTATATGGGATACATAAATGCGAAACGGATACGGTACAGGAGACAGGGAAACAGACAACCCAAGATGTAGATCAACAACAATAAGCGGGAAAACGAACATGAAATGTGAGTAGAAGAGGCCAATAAAGAGGGGTGGGGATAGTGTTGGTATCGAAGAACATTACGGTAGACACAGTGAAGGGACGAAGCGTATGTGCGGAGATCGATGCAGCCGTCGGTACTATCATCTAGTTCCCTGTGTTGAAACAGCCAAGTCAATACACACAGAAAGTAGCACCGTTTCCAGGAGCTTACCGTTCTTCATTCCCTCGTCGATCTGCCGGAGGAGCCGCATACATTCCTCCAAATCCTTCGCTGCCCCGAGTTTCTCATAAATGCCGACGGCGCGCAGAACCTCAGACTTTGCCTCATCGAACCTACGTTGCCGATACCAAAGGCCAGCCTGTAGCTCCATCGCGTAACCCAGGTTGTATGCGCTGTCGGCCGTGTGCGACTTGGCTTGTTCGATGTGAGTGGACGCGTCGTCGAACCTACCTTGATCGAGAAACAGCTCCGCCAGGGAAGAGTGAATTAAAAATAGTCGCTCTTGCCAACCGAAAGAGGATGCAATTCCCAGGGCTATCTCGAAATGGCGAATGGCCTTCTCCCTCTCGCCCTTGAATTGATATATTTGGCCGAG
>Ga0307517_10000415_pt1 | contig 72787 bp, 46 predicted proteins | sample 23_EM_MG_FD_194515 | JGI IMG/M metagenome (GOLD analysis project Ga0307517, IMG submission 194515) | Populus trichocarpa ectomycorrhiza microbial communities from riparian zone in the Pacific Northwest, United States - 23_EM | ecosystem: Host-associated > Plants > Roots > Unclassified | place... | reverse complement strand
AAAAAGAAACCCTTTCAAGTTGCTTGTATCGGCGGAATATCCCATCAATCTGTGATGGAAAAAATATCGACACTAGTGAAAAAAAAAGAAAAAAAAATTAAAACATAAATGTCATGAAATCAAACGCAATTATGCAATGAAAAACATAAAATTCCCAATTCAAACAAAGCTCCAGCGAAATTCAGAGTTAAAAAAGGTAATCACCAACGAAGTTATATTGGTTAAGAGTACTTTTGAAAATGAAAACCAAATGATTTCCTTCCATACGGGGATGAGAGGGCATATCATGGAATTGATAGGATATAGCTCAGGTCAAATCAAATCTTTTTAATGTAAAATAATATTTAGATGGTGTTAATATATTTTAAAAAATAAAAAACAAATCATGATTTTGATATTCAACAAAAGTCCAATAACAAGCTTGTTTTTATTTAATTATTTAATAAAAAAACAATAAGAATAAATAGATTGACTTCTTATAAAAAAAGATCATGAAGACCTATATAAAAATAACATTTGCCAAAAAAAAAAAACCATGAAACTTAATTAATAGACAACCTGACGTTAAAAGATGAAACTAAAAAAATAAAAATTGATAAAACAAGTGTCCTGAGACAACCCGAATTAGCATATCAAATACGTGGCTCGAGTTATGAGGTCGGGACAACATTATATAAAGCAAAATAAAAAAAATATGTTGTCTTATTCTTAATAATCCAAATGTAAAATAAAATAAAAAATAATAATTAACAAAAAATACCTAAAAAAAACACCAACAAACCCGTGCAAGTTCACCACACCCCATACCGTAAGCTAGATCATGCGAATAAGATAAGCTAATAAAAGACAAAATTATGAAGCTTAATTTCAAATCAATCAAATATTAAAAGACAAAACTAAAAAAAAAATCAATCTTAAAAAAAGACCTATAAAAATACTCAAGTGAACCCATGCCTAATTGTCAAACTCGTGATCTATGTCATGAGACCAATATAAATGTACAAAAAAAAAATAATGAAGCCCAATTTTCAATAAATTCAATATCGAATGATGAAATTAAAAAAAAATCAATGTAAAAAAGGATCTAAAAAAGACAGATGTCAACTCGAGTTAAACTCTTAGACTCATCATCTTATTCATGAGGTTGAGATCACCACGCAAAAAAATACCATGAAGCTCGATTCTTAACCAATCTAATATTAAAGGGTGAAATTGAAAAAAAATCAATTTTAAAAAAGGACTTAAAGAAAAAAATGTAAATTAGATTAATGAGAATTAAGTTTGATATATAAACAAAATGATAAGACACCTTTTAATTTTGGTCGAACCAGTGTGAATCCCGATGAAAGAATAGAGAAAATGTTGTGGAGAAGGGAAAAAAGGTTGTTGGTGCCTCATCACTGTTTCTTAACCTACACACGCTGCCCCACCAAATAAAACTCAATCAACTACTTTAAACGTAACCATATATGACTATTTTTTGCCATTAGAGGAAGTCATATACACTGTTTGAATGTGGTGGACTTCCTCCACGTGTTGGTGCATGTGCTCTTTGTTCAAGCCAAGTTGACCTTCCCGTTCATCCTGGTCTGCTATATTTATTTTATTTTCAATTTTAGTCACTTTAATACTTAATTGTTTTACATTAACATAATTTTTTTATATTCTAAATTGAGCATCAACTGAGAAAATTAGAATTCTCCCTCAATATTGCAAGAACCACATATCTAAGCAACCAAAATAAAATACTAAGTCAAATTCTAGATAAAGTCAATATGAATGGATCAAATTAAAAGAGAAAAAGTTAAGTAACTAAAAAATAAAATATGAACTCTTCCCTTGATTGTACAAATTAGTTCCTAGTATTAAAAAAAAAAAGGATTGGATATTTGTCAAAGCTTTGAATTTGGTCCCCGAAGCTTTAATTCTTTCAAATCAATGAAATTGAGTTTATTTTACCAAAATGAGTATCAACCGAGCAATAAACCAATTATTTGAAACTTTTTTCGTATGATTCGACCATTCTTCATTTATTGTATTCATAATTTTATGTGACGATTTGTTTTGACGAGCTCGATGTCAGTTTCTCGGGGGCAAAAAACATTCCTCTATTTTACTTGGGGTTTTCTATTTTTCCAAGGATTAAAAAATAAGGGCTTGTAATTGAAAAATAAGGAAAAAAATCATGCCTTAAAGGAATAAACAAAAATGAAAATGTGAAATTCAAGGGGGAGGAGACATATAAAAATGAAGAAAAGAAAGGAATGTTGTTGGCGATGCGCTAGAGGAGAAAAGGTCGACATGCGCCACCCTTACTAGAAGAACCCATCAAGATGCTTCTAAAGACACTAAAGACAACTATTTTTGGAGGCTAGAAGACACCGCACACGTCGCTTACATCATGTGGGTCTTACCACGCTCCTGCATGTGCCCTCTACACTCTATATTCTTACTACCTACTTCATTTAATTTGGCACATTCATTTATACTCAACTTTAAATTGAGTCTCAGATTTAATCTCACCTAAATCCATGTATTTTTCTTTCACCCCAGTATCTAATTATCTAACGACCCTTCAATTTAGATTTGCATTACATTCGACTCGGATCTAGTAAAGGCTTGTTCAAGGGGGGGTAAAGGAAAGATAAAGAAATAGATAGCTCCTTGACCGAGTTAGTATGTTGTGATCGTACCCATGAAATTGGTCGCGAGTTTGGTGTTTAACTTGGGTTGAATAAAGGTATTTGCCTAAATATCAAAACAAGAAAAAATATCACCTTTTTTTTATAAAAAAAATCGATCCATATTTTTATCAGCTATCTTGGTTATCTTTGATCCTGTTAAATCGACTTGGTCACATCATGAAAACTCACACATGGTTAATTTCATATAAGACCATGTAATTAATTGAGTCGTGAGATTTCAAGGTTGGCTTGCTGTGATGGTGTCACTATTAACGAGTTTTAAATGGCATGATAATTTTTTTTTTATGTTCAATAAAATAATGTCAGTTATACTTTTTATTCAAGATAAAAACTTGGGCAACATCATCTTCTATTTATTCTTTTAATCATATTTGGTTTTGATTGAGTTTAATTTGTATATTATGAGATTATACTTGTTTATATATATATATACAAAAATGCTTATTAGAACGTTACTAACATCTAGAAGCCATACCCATAATGGTCATATCAAGTTTTGATCGAGTTTGCTTTGTAAAATATGAGATTATAAGTATTTTTTACATAGAAATGAATCTAGAGATGCTAGTGACACCTCGAGTCCATACTCGTAATGGAGTACATGAAACTTAACTAGTACTATATAAAGAAGGTGAGGGTAGGAGTTTTTTTTTATAAATATTCTATATATGGAATTTAGGTAATTTATTTCTATAGAAGTTCATTCATAAATAGTTATTAAATAGTATTTCTATTTTCAAAACTTGGCCTATCAAATAAGTTAAAGCCTTTAAATAAAGTAAAAGGAATACAAGGATGCTAGTCATTTTCCAGGGTTTATTGAGAAAAAAGGTCGAGGATACCTCCAAACTTAAAATTCCATTGCTTTATTTTAAAAAGGAAGTTTATCAATGTTTCTAAGATTCCAATTTGTTCATGATTGAAATTTATGGTCCTCATGGACTTTTATGTCCATCCATATGTTCATATATCAAAAGAAAAACAAGTCAAGCAAGAAATTTGAAATAAAATAAAATAAAATAAAATAACAAAGCATCAAAATTTGGATTGACCAAGCAATATTGATTTAACTTTTTGTTAGGCTATAGCAAAATATCTTCAGAAAAAAAAAAAATACATCAAAAGAATTGGAGATAAAAATCAATGAAGTTTGGTGTCACCTAACACCGTTTATGCCTAACCCAAATAGTGTGGAGAAGGTTTTTTCTTTTCTCTCGAGTACTTCCCTTCTAGTCTTTTAAACACGTTTGTTAATAAAAATATAAAAAATGTTTGTGTGAATTGGTGTTGTGACTTCTTAGCACTCCAAAATATATTGAGGCGTGTGTTAATTATTGAAAATTCTTGTAGTACCAGCCTCCCAGGCGGAGATCCATATAAATTTTTTCAGGTCAAAAAAAGGAAAGAAAAAAAAGGATGTGCCCTTGTTTGGACGTGGACCACGTGGTTTGGGCATGCCTAAGTGAAGAATTTTCTTTGAGAATTTGTGTACCATAATAAAAAATAATAAGAACATATAACTCGTTTTTTATAATCAGAAAATAATTGATGAAAGACATATTTGCATGGATTTTATATTTTATCTATGAAAATGAATAAAGTGGATGATTAAAATACACACACATAAAAACTGAGATGAAAATAAATTTTAACATCAAAGTATACATATAATAACATTTGATCCTTATTTTTTTTATTGTTATTTATTTTATTTGAAATAATTTATGAAATAGTAATTATTATTATTTTAATTTCTTCATCTTTTAATTATTTTATTTTTTAGATCTGATCTTTATTATTTTGATTATTATTTATTTTATCTGAGATAATTTATGAAATTATATTTTTTTTAAATTTCATTCTCATTCAACTTTTTAATTTATAAGATTTGTTCCTCATTATTTTAATAAATTTGAAAAAAATAAAACATTAATAAGTTATTTTTCAGCTTATTTTTTATGACATAACCAAACACTGGAAAGTGTTTTTCAACTTATTTTTCATTACATTACCAAACATCGAAAAATAATTCACTTTTCTGGAATTTATTTTTTTTAAAAAACTACTTTCTAGCAAACAAACGGAACCTAAGCTGAAATTCAGTTTCAAGGTATACACAATTTGGCTACAGGAACACAAATGTAATATTTTCCCACTTTATATCAAATTATAATTAAATTAAAATTTTCAAATTCGATCATCGCTGTCCAAAATAAAATAAAATAAAAAATAGTGTTCAAGGGGCACTTTCATTATACTGCCGCGTGTCGGGCCAACCCGTTTAACATTTGCAACCCATGGGCACTAGGGTTGGTGCATGCATATACAGCAACCACCATAAATCGTGGCGTGACTGACTGGGCGAGGAAGAGGTGTCGTCGACGTGAGATCCACGCCCTGACATGCACGACAAAAGGTCGCATATTTGAGGCCTAACGTTTGACAGCCAAGGCGCGTAATTTCATCGAACCATGTAATAAGAAAAAGGAAAAAGAAAAATCAAACACACTCATAGTTCTCCGCGGCCTTCTTTATATACGATAGTATACACAATATAATAGAAAAACAAAAGGAAGACATTAGAAATTTATCTTCTCTTCTGCGAATTATTCAATTATCTCACGGCAATGAAGGGCCGAGTCACTACCAAAGCCTCTGCCCCTGCGAAATGGATTCCATTTCTCTGTGTATTTTGCTTCGCTCTTGGAATTCTCTTCTCTAACAGGTCCACCCCCTCTCTTCACGCATCTTTTTCTTCCCTTCCATTTTCGACTTTTTATTTTTGTTTTAGTTTTTACTTACCGTCAAATCTTGTTCACGAATTGCATCGTGCGTGCGTGTGTGCAGATTATGGGATTCCTCAGCTGAACCCAACGGTCAACAGCTCCTATCCCAGCGTCGACATGAACAAGAATTGCAAGTCATCAATGGCGATTCCACAACTAACAAGGTTTTATTTTATTATTCTCTTTTATCACGAACCATCAAAATTAGTTTGCCCATCTTTTTGATTTGACTCTTCCCTTTCTTTTTGGTTCTAAAGTCATCGTTTTTCTTTTTAGAAGCTCTCGCAGAATAAAGATGTAATGGACGAAGTTTTGAAAACCCATGAAGTAATTCAGTGAGTGTTTCTTGCACTGACCCTAATTATCTTTTCTATTTTCATTTTCTCCATCTTTGTTAACATTGGTTTCACTTTTGTGGACTTTTTGGAGGCCCACCAGATCATTAGATAAGTCAATTGCAGTGCTTCAAACGCAATTAGCATCTAAGAGTTCTCAAGAGATGAGTTTGAAAAGCTCTGCTCCCGTACCAAGGCAGAAAGTGTTCATGGTTATTGGGATTAACACTGCTTTTAGTAGTAGAAAGAGACGTGATTCTGTCAGAGAGACTTGGATGCCTCAAGGTATTAGTTGTCTTCTGTGCATTTCTTGTTTGTTTCTGAAAAACCGGGTGTTTTAGATTGATGGTTTTAATCATTTTTCAAATTGTTTTGTTTATTGATTAGGGGAGAAGCTTGTCCAATTGGAGCGCGAGAAGGGTATTATTGTCCGGTTCATGATTGGCCATAGGTGAATTGATTTGTCTTTGCCCCTTTTAATCATTTATTGTGCAAGTCTGAGAAGTTTCTTTATTACCTTGACACCATCTGTAGGAAACATTTTTACTTGCAGTGGTTTAGAAGACTTGATCTTGTAAGCACGTCAAACTCATTGGATTAAGATGGTTCCTGTGGAATCGTCTAATTGTTTGCTAGATATATTTAATGAATGTATCACTGTCTATTCCAAGAGGCAAATGTGAATGTATCATCACTTTTTGGCTGCATCTTTATATAGCATATATGGTGGCTATTCGTTGCAGCTAGACTTGATGATGATGCTCAGTCATCATTCTATCCACGATCTTTTCATGTGGAAAGAAGTGGGGGATACATAACAATAAAATACACAGGCTATGTGCCCTTACTCTTTTAACTGCATAATTTCTCTGAAATCAAGGCTTCGTGTGGTCCATGCAAGTAATTAATCAGTCTTTGAGATGGTTGTTCTTATATGTATGCTGTCAGGTGGTATTTTTTTCTTAAGAGATTTGTCCTCGTGGAATGTTCCCTAGATGAATAATCAAGAAAATTGGTCAGTGTTTGAGAGCTTGGTTTGAGTTAAAGGTTAGACTCTGAAGATGAGGGAAGTAGGGATTGTCCTTTGCTACTTTCCTCTCTTCCTCCTCATTGCTTTCTGTTCCTGTCTCTGAGGTTTCTTTAGTGTTGTTGAATGGCAGTATCCAGTGATATAACTTGCAAATTGCAAGTAGTTGATCTGAAAGATCATCTTTAGAACACCCTGACTAATACAAACATGATAAGTTGACTTGACATGAGGCTGTATCTTACTATGGATATCTGCACAAAATTCTCCATTGAATTGAATTGAAATTGACCTTAATGGTATTTGTATTTATTGTTTCAGTGCAACATCCAACAGCATTTTAGACCGAGCCATTGATTCAGAAGATGCTCAACATAAGGATTTCCTTAGGCTGGTAAGAAAACTATGATGCTTTTTCTGTATCTTGAAAGATAGGATATACTATGCCAGGAGTCGGATCTAATTATATTAAAATTTGTAGGAGCATGTTGAAGGATACCATGAATTGTCTGCAAAAACAAAAATTTTCTTTTCCACAGCAGTTGCAAAGTGGGATGCAGAATTTTATGTCAAGGTGGATGATGATGTTCATGTTAATCTGGGTATGCACTGGTTCTTAGCATCTTTGAAAACATAAGCTCCTTAAAATATTCCCCGTTACCAAAGATGATCTCACACACTTCTTTCTTCTGTAGGTATGCTAGCTTCTACACTTGCTCGCCATCGATCAAAGCCCAGGGTGTACATTGGATGTATGAAATCTGGACCTGTTCTCTCCCAAAAGTAATTCTTCTAGACCCTTAGTTCTATACTGATGAGAATATTAATGTTCTTTATCTTTTTGTCTCTATGAATTGGTGTTAAATATATCTTAAAATTCCTTTCTATTCTATAGGAATGTCAAGTATCATGAACCAGAGTATTGGAAATTTGGAGAGGAAGGGAACAAATACTTCCGTCATGCAACTGGGCAGATATATGCTATCTCAAAAGAACTTGCCACCTATATCTCCCTTAACCAGTAAGGATAGCAATTTCCAATAGGAATTTGGTTGGCGTGATTCGCCTTATGGCCTGGCATCAAATTGTTTGAAAATCAATTTCAGGTTCTGATAAAAAAAATTATGTTCAATTCCAAATGGTAGTTACAAAAATCTAATCTCTTGTGTAATTGTGGAACATATTACAGGTCTATTTAGTACAAAAGCATGAAAGATCATTGGATCAAGGAGCATCACAATTTTGATGTTTTGCATCTCACTTGTTCTTTTTTTATTGATTTTTTCAAGACAGTTTATGTTCTGGTTCTTGCTGTTACTGCAGGCCCATATTGCACAAGTATGCCAATGAAGATGTGTCTCTTGGTGCATGGTTTATCGGTCTTGAGGTCGAGCACATTGATGACCACAGCATGTGCTGTGGGACACCACCAGGTATTGCTCTCAAATTATCGGCGCAAACAGCTTTTTTAGCTTTAAATTGAATTGTAGCTAGGAACATAAAAAAAATGTTAAAAGGAGAACGGAGTGTGGTTCATGCTTAAGATTGTTTCAAGTCTGAATATTGGGTTTTAATCTAATCTTGCAAATGACATGTCTGGAACAACTATGCATTTATATGGTTCTACCCTTCTCCTTCTTCATTCCGCACATGATACTCTTTATTTTTAACCGGTGTTTATACTCTGCCACTTCAGACTGTGCGTGGAAGGCACAAGCAGGTGATGTGTGCATTGCATCCTTTGACTGGAGCTGCAGTGGAATCTGCAAATCGGTGGAGAGGATCAAATTCGTTCATGAAAAATGTGGTGAAGGAGACGGATCTGTATGGAGTGCTCTCTTTTAAATTAGATGGGATTGTATTTGGTGGCAACCAGATTATGAAGTTATTCAATTGTGATTAGTACGTAGGCGGGATGCAGAGTGGAGATAAGGCAGTCCCACATAGATATGGTACATGTCTGCAAATTTTGAACATATTGCTTCTTCAACTTCTGAAAGATGCCTGTTTGAAGAATGCTGGAGCCTTTGGAATGGCTATTTATGTTGAAACTTTTGATCGGAACCTGCATTGAAATATGGGTTTTAGAAGATAGTGATCCACAGATCTTCCAGCTTTTTTCTTGGCGTGGGAGGGTGCACGGTGTATGTACTCCCCAACGCTAAACTTTCAGATACGGACTTGGGAGTTGAGTCACTTAGTTGGGGAAAACAGGAAAACAGATAGTTAAATGTAATTTATGATATAGATACACACACTAGCTGGCGTGCTGCATTCCAGCATAAGTTTTCTTTAGTAGCATTAGCTTCTTTGAACAGGCAACACTTTTTTTATTTGGAAAAATGGGGGCAAAAAGAAAAAGATGGCATTGCTTCTGCTTCTGCTTCTGAATTCTGATGCAACTCTTATCATCATCAATGGAAATTTTAACATTCAAGTTTTTAATGATTGAGTTCGATTCTCCGGTTTTGATGGCTTTGTATTTCCAGGTTTCGGCAAATTCCGAGCTTGGCTTTGACCAGAATGGCAAGTCAGCTACATTTTGTTTGCTCTCATAGAGTGATGACCAGTCCACCATTTTTATATAAAAAAAATTGAAATAAATTATAAAATATAATTTCTAATTAATTTAATAATTTTTTTAAAAAATAATTTTTTAAAAAACTAAATACAGTGATTTACGCTAATTTGTCAAACTTGTTATTTAAGTTCTAAGATCAGGTAATTTCATAAAAAAAATAAATTAAAATAAATTATGAAGCTTAATATATAATAAATAAAATATTAAAAGATTAAATTAAAAAAATTCAAATCAATCAGGTTAATCCACTAAACTCATGACCCGGATCATGAGATTAAATAACTTTATATAAAACAAATCAAAATAAATTATTAAACTCAATACTTAACAAACTAAATATTAAAAAATAAAAAATAAAAAATAAAAAATAAAAAATAAAAAATATTATTAAAATAAAGTATTAAGCTCAAAACTGACAAACTAATTATTAAAAAATAAAATTAAAAATTTTAAAAAATAAAAAACAATATTAAAATAAATTCATAGTAAAACACCTTTATCTGTTAATTTAAATGTTAAATAAATTAAATTTGCTAACCGATTCAGCTGGTAATTAATAATATAGTAACGTTATTGTTTACGAATTATGACGTTTGTTCCTGCACTTCTCTCTCTCGACGAAGTCTCGAAGTCAATGAACTATAGTCTCTCTCAGTGGACTTTTCTTGTTCATCCTCAGTTGAAATTGAAATCTCTTCCTTCCCTTCTCTCTCTCTCTCTCTCTCTCTCTCTCTGTAAATTGAATACAGATAGAATAGGATAGGATAGAACAGAAAAAAATCAGTCTGATAATTTTTTTTAATAGCTAATAAGCTAGATAACAGAGTGCTGCTAATAACAGAAATTTCAAGAAAAAAATTCATAGAGAACGCAGACACATCGCTGGGATTGCGCGATTTCCTTGAACGGATTTGTCGATGTTTTTCTTTCCGCGAAATGAGATGCAATTACTTTACCCAGCTTAATTTTTTATACTTAAAAAAGAAATGCAATTTTGCCACATAACTCTGGAAGTTATTTAAAAGCACTGTAGAGAGGATAATTAGACCACTAGGAACGACTGGGTTCTTTCCTAGTAAGAATAGAAAGCAATTCCCTTTTGACAAGAATTGAATTGAATTTTGGTGGTAATAATTATACATCTTAATATTTAGTTACGGTTTATGTAGAATGCTTTTCTGGATCCTCGAATTTTGAATTTTCTATCGGGGGCTCAATTCCGTTTGTCTCTGTCATGTCCAGATGATCAATCTATCTATAGGGAGCAAAATTATTACTACTTAGCTGCTGGAATTGAGAAGGCAGTTTTTTTTCTATACCTTTTCTACCTATTAATACTGAATTTGCCATGGATTTGTTTGAGTCCTACAATAGAAGGTTTGATTGTGGGATTTTAATTCTGTATGCAAGCTTCATTGTCTTCTTTTCAAATCATGCTCTTGATCCGGAAAGGGACAGTGCTCTCGTACAGGAGTTCCTTGCCAACATGGAAATGGCTTTCAAGGCTCATCCGCTTTGGGCTGGTTGTTCCGAGGAGGAGCTCGAGAGTGCTGGTGAAGGGAGTTGTTTGACTTTTAGCTTGATGACATTCCATAATGATATAAAAACCTGATACACTAATGTTTCGGTACAAGTTAGTCAGATGATTTCAAACAGAGTAACGTTCTGTTCTCCCCCTCCAAAAATAAACAAAAAAGAAAAAGAGAGAGAGAGAGATAGAGAAAATGATCATAAAATGCCTGTAAAAGTGATTACTTCGTGACTAATGGATGGTGATTCTCATTGATGTTGATTTCTTACTCTGGGCTTTCGTTAATATACAGGGACTTGAGAAATATGTCATGACAAAGTTATCTTCCCGTGTATTTGCTTCAGTTCCAGATGACATAGAAGCTGATAAGCAACTTTCTGAGAAGATACCCTTGATTCAACAGTTCATTCGACCAGAAAAGTTAGATATTAAGCTGGCCTTTCAAAACGAAACATCATGGCTGGTGAGCTGATGGCTTTACATTATCATTGGTGTTCTTTTTGTTGCATGGATAATATTTCCCCTTTGCACAAGATGCAATTTGTAAATCCATGTTTGAATAATGGATGTTTTCCTGGAAGCCACAAGTTCAGAAACACAAAAGCAACAACCTAAACCAGTGACATTAATTTATCCTTTTTAAAAGAGGCAGATTTACTTACTTTTGTCAGCAACTTTTGCCGTTGAAACATTGAATGGATGAGATGTTGTTGTTAACCCTGCCCTGCCACTGCTCTCTTTTTTTACATTAATATAACTATGGAAGGCGCATCTTTTTCGATATTTAGAATCTTGCTAATTGCGCAAAGATGGAAGTGACTTCTTTTTTCTTTCCACATTGTTAGGATTGCCGGTGCGCAGCATTACCCTTTTAAACGCATGGTGTCAAAACCAGTAATATACAGCTTATAGAGCTCTGTAGACGGATCCAATCTTGTTTATGTCTTGTGATGATAAAGTAACTTTAAATATTTTTGTCGTATTGGTATCAGTCAATTATTTATCTAAAGCATTTTCTCTAAGGTAAAAGTAGTGCATTTGATTAGCATGAAATACCCACAAATATGTTCATTTACAAATTGTACAGGGCATCTGTAACTGTTCATATAAATGGAAAAAAAGAAAACAACTGTTAGACAAACATTCACTATAATCTACTGATTCAAGAGGAAATCAAAAGAGAAACTACCAAGAAATTCGTCAATTCAAATTGAGCTAATCTTCTTTTATTTATTTATTAGAAGTTTACTGGAACACCATAAAGTGGCCATGACTTTTGTCAATCATCTTTTGTCTTGAATTTTGGGATTCGTTTCTTTTTGCTATAACCCATCTTAGTATGTTAACACAACCATCTAGTTGGTAAATCAATAATCAATAATAAAAGCTTGGACTAAAAGGTTTGTTTTTTTTTGTGTTTTCAGGTTTGAGTTCTATAATTGCTCATATGATGGTCACTGGAGGTTTATATAGTTGTTAATTTCAAGATCCGTAAGATTAATCGAGGTGCGCGCAAGCTGGCCGGACACCAACGTTAAACTAAAAAAATATGATGCTTCACGTTAAACTACCGCATTTGCCATGTTTTTGCTGGAAATCAACGTTTGGTGAATATCTCAGATCGATCTGCTTCACCAAAATTATGCAGGCAAACCCCCCACAACTGCACTCAAATTTGTTGTACATTCAGCGGTACAGGCATCGATCCCAATTAGTTGGGGAAGCAGCCTATTTTCTTACAGAAGTGCTCTCTGCAAAATCTTTCATCTCAAACATTGATGCAAAATCCATTTCAATGGAGGACTCTGAATTTTAAAGAAACATGGAACTTGCTCGAGACCTTGCTGGCCTTTCAACTGATTTGAATGGTCTGTCTAATCAAAATGCAGGAAACAATTCCAAAGCAGAACTTATGGAATCCAAACATCGAGCTTTGAGCTCTAAGAAGGAAAGGGACTCTTCAGTCAGATATCCAGATCTTCTGAAGCGACATCTACAAGTAAGGATGTGCAACATGCCAAAGATGAGTCGCCAATGGAAAAAATCTCGTCACTCTCAGATATAGAGAATAAAGGAGCAACTTTGCTTTTGAAGGAGGATCTGGCAAGTCAAGTATTTCGAGAAAACCCATACTTTTTTTTTCCCACGTTGTCGATTTAACAATCAATGATGTAGAAGACCTACTAAATAATTACAACCAACTCGTCTTCAAGTATGTTTGTCTTTCTAAAGGGCTGGGTGGTGCTAACCCATCTCCTCCTTTGTCTAGTTCTCAAACTCAAGTTCACGGGGATGCTGAAACTCTGAACTACCACCAAGATACCTCATCAGTAGCCTCAAATAACGAGCCACATAAACTTTCCGGTATGACAGGTGATTCAAATACGGTTTCCCCTGTTGATGAGCAGAATGTTGAATTGAAGCCCAATAACCATAAAGATATCAAACCAGGAGAGCCAGATGACGAGTCACAGATACCCACTGATCTGACAGATGGTTCTAATATGCTTTCTCTTGTTTGTGAAGAGAATGCTGTACTAAAGCCTGAGCAGAACGAGGCAATGGTGACTCAACATGAGGGAAAGGATGAGAATTCTCAATGATAGCTATCAAGACAGCCTCAAGATGAGGAAAAAGGATGAGAATTGTCAACGATAGCCCATTGCGGCATGTCTGCTGTGGGAGTAAAATGACTCGGTACAACAGTACCCATCAAAGCCACATGCTTTCCCTTCCTTTGTCTGAATGGATAACCATCTCAATGTGATGTTGCAATGAGTAAGTTATAACAGTCAGTCAGTGTATATTGAGAGCTATCAGCAAAGAAGTGGAATTGATCATTCCTTTTATCTTTTTCACTTTAATCAAATAGCATATCCCTGGAGATATGGAGTTTATAGCAGCTCTGCTCAGAGCCTGAACCCTGAACAACGTTTGAAATTTGTTATATACTTGTAGCAGAACAATTCGATTAGCCACGATAAGATTGCATTTGAAAATTGGATGATTATCCTCTTGGCTTCATTGCCTGTCTGTTTAGCTCAATCAAAGGGCATGTCTTTGTAGTTCCGTTTGAACTCTTTTCCTTTCACATTCTCATTCAGGCATCTTTGCTAGTGAGGATGTGATGGTACAAGAGATTGTGGTAACGTTGGCTGATCTCTAAATCATGTCATTCCTGTTTGTTTCTGTATGGAATGGGATTAAAGGTTGTGGTTTTTTTGGCACTTTCTTTTAATCATGGCATGGTCGAAGAGCAAAATTACCTGTATTCAAACCACAAAGCAACCATAGGAGGAAGCAGAGGGAGAGTCCATGGTATTGATACGCACATGAGAGCTTGTCTACTCCATATATTAATGCCCCTGGTTCGTAACGTGTAGTTTAAATCTTCGTAGCCAACGGGTCAAGAGTCAATAGCCGATTGCTATTTTGTTTTTCAATGAGCCGGAAATAAAGATACAGTAATATCGCTATTTTGGATAGGACATTGGCTCGTCTTCTTCCTCTTAATGCTTTTCGATGAACTATGCTCTTAACTTCAATAATGTCAAGAGGCAGTCGCCTCCATCTGTGGAAATAACATACAGGTAGTAGTATTGCATGTGGGACAAGCTGCAAAAACCACAAAACCAAGTGTATTCAATTTTATGGTGTCTTGGATATAATCTTCTCTGGATCTGGCCATCTGGGTCTGCTTTGTTTTGCCTGTACATGTCAGGCTTCTTCATAGCAAGGCAGGTTAATCAGCTGATTCTTTCTTGTGCTTTGCACCTACCATATATTTTTCTAGTAGATATAGGAGGTAGGAAGGGATGGAGGGGACAGTCCTTTAATTATTTTTGAACCTTCAATAATTTAAGGCACACGTAGATCAGGACATGGAGGGTCAAAAAGGCATGTGCTTGTTGTCTTCTAGGACAATCTCTGTCTTACACACAGAGCTTCTGAGCACTTCTCCAGTTCAGTCCGCACAAGTCCTGCCATGCATTTTCAATTTTTTTTTGGCAGGGTTAGGTATCTTTCTCCCACTTTACATGGCACGGCAAGCAAACAGGTGTACCTCTGCCAGTTCAAACTACTCCAAGATAGATGCCAAACAAAATGGCATAATGCAATACAATAATGGAAAGTATTTTCAATAAAACAGCAGGTTAGGGCTTATAAGAGATGTGGAAATTCAGGTTGATGGAAATGGAGAAGATATTCGGTGGAAATCAAGGTTGATTCTGCAGGTGAAACAAATAAAATGATGGAATAGAGCGTCCTCCTTCGGCTTTTGGATTATAATCCATTTAATAAAATTAAGATATAATAATAATAATAATACTCTCACAGCACCAGCTAACCAACATGTCACGTGAGCATAATAAAAAGTAGAGTACCAAATGCACCTTTCACGTGCCTCACATATGCTTACATAGATGACCTGTCGGCTGAGTTGTGTACATCTACCTTCTTGGACGGTTTATGTACACGTGATCTGCATGTGATCGGTTCCCTCATTTTGGTTTTAGTCACCAAACAAGATAATTGTCCCGGACTACATTGCAGATGGACCAAAAATTTGGAAGAAAAATATCTCGATGATGAAAAAAATACTTTACAATGTTATTAAACTTAATTCATAAGTTAATTTTAAAATCTTCCAACTTGACTAGACTTCTTGTCTAGTCCAACCTTTAAATTAAACTATTTAAAAATTGTCCTGATGTAACTTAGATAACTTAATGAGTCCAAAAGCACATGAAGGACCGGTAAAAATATGATTTGACTTTACAAAAAATTATCTAAGATAACATCTTTTTATATATATATATATTGAGAAGACACATTGAACCAACTCAGGTTTCACGGTTTAACCAACTAAATCCACGACTCGGGTTATGAATTTTAATGAGTTTAATAACTTTTTTAACTATTTTTTACTTCATTATATTAAAATAAAATAAACACTTGGAAAAATAAACATCAACATGGGACATTTCTATGAGGCCGCAATAAATCTATATAAAGTAAATTGAAACAAATTATGAAGTCCCATTAAAGGGTGAAATTAAAAGAAAATATAAATAAAAAAACAAACGACAAAAAAAGGCAAGTACTAATGGGTTAGGGCTATGCGTTTGGCCTTAATAAAAAAGCCTACGCGTGTTGGGGTCTTGAAGCCTAGGTTTGCACCAAATTTTTTTTTTTTAATTTTTGTCTTAGGAGTGAACAACGCATTGTCCTCTCTTGGGTCTTTTTTATTAAACGAGTGACAACCCGGAATTCGATAACTACATGTGGCTGAAAAATCAGGGAAAAGCCTAAAAAATCATTTTTCAAGTTATATTCATCTAAAAACATCATAAAAATCTCCATAAATCATATACCAACCTTAAAACACTCTAAAATAACTCAAAAAGTAAAATCAATCGAATAAAAAACATATAACTCGAGTGCGATCTATTTTTTTGGGCATGTTTAGAGAAAAAAACCACCATCATTGAACCTTCCTTATCGAATGAAACTTGTTGACACAAAAGTAGTGAGCTTCGTCTTCAAAAAGTAATCATTCGCCAACTTAACCTTTCATTTGTTGTTTTCAAATAACATTTTTATTCAAGCCCAGTGACTAAAATGTTAAGAAAAATAAATTTTTAGATCAAAATTATAATCGTAAAAACTAAAGGGCTGCAAATTAAAAACAAAAGAAACTAGGTGGACTAAAGAGAATCTTTTCAATCGAATTTAAGATTGACCCTGAAATTTCTTTTTATTTTACACTTTTGGTTCTTTATTGTTAATTTTTTTCTTTAATAAATTTTTATAAATTAATCATGAAATTAGGCATAAAAGATTGAGATTAAAAAATAGATAAATTAGAGGATGAAAATGAAAAATGAATATTATGAATTACTACAATGATTTACCAAACGCTTTTAATGTATTTTGTAATACTTTCACCGCTTAAGGAGACTCGTAATTCTATATCAATATTGGGTTTTATATCCTTACATTTTTCTGTGTTTTTTTTTTCATGTTGCTTTTCAGAGTTATTACAAATTTACTTGTTCAAAATACGACGACATGCATTGATGCAATATAATATATGTAGACGAACGATTCTTTACAATATAAATATGGTTTTGAATTTCGGATTCAAGGTTACTAAAGCATTCGAAAAGTTCATGTACAAATGAGACAATCTCAGCACAGACAAAAAAAAAAATTCGTAAAATGATGAACATCTTTGAATGGGAATTTGAACCGATAGAGTGTGTGTGTATATATATATATATATTAACGTGAGTGTCCGGACCAGTTTGTGAGCACCTCAACTTATCTCACGGACCTTAAAGTTAATGACCATGTAAGTCTCTAATGATCATCATATTATCAACTACATGCTCGAATATATATATATATATATATATATATATATATATATATATATATATATATATATATATATAATATTGTCTTGGTGAGAAGGTGCAGCAAAGAATGCCTAATTTTAATTCAACAAGGACACATAAATTTTTAAGAATAATAATAATAATAATAAACCCGTCTATCCTTATGACTGATAGATACAATTATCTGAATTGACTTGAAAGTTTTGCGGAGTAATGCAACATCTTTAGTGAGGGACCAACTATTTTTTATCCCTGATTAATAAACGGCACATTGACTAAGGCAATTCTGCAATTATTTGCAAGAACAATGAGAAGGAAAGAGAAGTTAAAATGCTGTTTAATTATTTATATTCCAGATGCGAGGTGTTAGGGAAGGACATGCATTACTCTCTGTGTAAACAAAAAAAGGGATAAAATAGGTCATGTAATTTAAATATTTACTAAATTTTTTATTGTAAATATGAAGTTATGGTCATAAGAGTATCTTCACATAGATCATCTTGTATTTAGAGAAATCAAATGCTCGATATGGTTACGAGAAGATGATTTTTAATTGGAGCTCGGTAATAATGGTTATCAACACATTATTAAATTTATTGTTTAACTTAACTATTTTGAACATGTTAGTTGGGTTAGGAGGGGTTTAGGTGTTTTACACAAAATCCCACCTATATTTACGAGTTTTATTGGGATGAGTTGGATTCACATGAGCTTTATTAGGTATGTGTGAACTCAATTATTTATTTTCTTATTTAACTTTGTTTCTTGATGTGAAATTTTTTAATATACATGTTTTATGATTTCATATATATGTGATATTGACATTGTACATCGACGATTGATTGAAAGAGCATCTTCATTATGCATGGAGGGAATTGATTTATGGTTGAGGTGCATTGCCTTGATTGAGTAATGCACCAGTTTGGATTGCATCAACACTCGCCTAATGATGTTGACACACTTGATCACATGCATGTTGGTAATCGTTAAGGTAAAGAGGAAGATGATTGGTCTGTGGTTCATACACAATATGTCAATTTATGGCATGCTAAGAGAGATCGCATATTTACAGAGCTGTATTTGTCTATTGAGTTAGATCTCTACGTGTTTTGGTACATGAACATAACGAAGCAATTCATAACACCACCATGAGAGCGTGTTACAAGATATCGACATGACACTCCGTGTTAATCGACATATAATCCAAATAATTATGATTCTTGTGTACCAAGATATATTAGATTAGTATGTATGAAATAATTTATTTTTAACATGTGATAAAATTTTTATTTATATCTTAAAAATTATAATATAATCTTTTTTAATATATTAAGTGAATTTTTTAACACGTCAGTGTCAAGGAGCTACAGTCACATTTTGTGATGCTACTGATGATGTTGTGTATTGTGTTTTTAATAAGCAGCGTATGTAGTCTATGCGTGATTTACAGGTTATAGGTTTGAGCATTTTCTATGTACATGACTATGACTAGTGGTGAAGCATGTATTACATGCATCATTAATGTTAAAATGTTAAAATAAAAATAATTTTTTTAATTGTGATAAGATTGGAAAATAAGTTTTGCAGTAGTGTGGTAACGTGGGAAAACACTCATTTCTTTTTGGAAACAAAATAACACTCCTGGTCTGTTTAGGTTGTTACCTCAACTACATGCTAATCTAGACAACAAGGGGGGGACAGAGAGGGGGTCAGCACATGATTTTACCAGCAGTAGCATTTTAACTTGGCATAATTCGGCTGGATGTGGTATTGTACAAGGGACCATTGAATTATTACCACCCTCATTTTAGCTTTCTTTGAAGTTTGAATTACGCATACTGCAATGTTCCAAAATAATGGCCTCTGTCTTCTCTTCTCTTCTCTTTTTTTGGGTGTCTGAGGGTGTAATTTTGAATAATGTTCAAGAGATTTGAGTTCTGACATCTGTCTATATCTATATCCAATTTCGTAATTAGGAAATAAAAAGACTTCGTAAAACAGAAGGAACAAGGCAAAGTACAATCCACTTTATTCAAACTAGACAGTGTTGACAAAATCAAGATAAGTACCCACTTATTGACACTAACATTAGCCTCTTAACTTTGAAAAACTCAAGTATCTCCCCCCCCCCCCCCTCTCTCTCTCCACGCCTATGAAGAAAAGTAGAAACATGAGGAGCTCAATGCTCTCTTTTTAACAACTCAACCCATTCCGCAGTCTCCAAATCTTTCTAGTCTCAGTGGCCTCGTTTTGGTCTCTGCAAAGGCTTAAGAGAAAGGTCTCTGTAAGGGCTTAAGAGAAAGGTCATGGGTAACGGATACAACCACCATCTCCATCACCAAAACATTCACCCCCAACACAAGAGCACATTCTTGCCTATGTTATGTTCAAGACCAACCATCAAAGATGTGACTCTTCCAAAATGGGAAGACCGATCCATGTCCATCTCTAGTTCTGACCCTTTATCTCCAAAGATCGGTTGCATGGGGCAGGTCAAGAGAAACAACAAGATAGTTGGCTTCCCCACTTCTAACAAGTTCACAGTCACCACCAAGAATTACAACGGTGCTAATGTCAAGTACTCCAGGCTCAAGAGGATCTTCTCTGGCAAGAATATTCTTACTAGCGCCACCGTCTCAATAGCAACTAGTACTGCTCATAGAAGAAGAGAGGTGATGATGAATGGTGCTAATGGGGCCAAGATTGATGATACTAAAGAGAATTCTGTTTCAGTTAGCATAGAGAATATGGATCCTCCTTTGCCTGTAGTTAAGAGAGTTCAACAACCAACAGAAGATGGAGAAGCGAACAGTCTTTGGAAGAGGAGATCTGGTGGGTTAGCATTGAAGAATTTGCAGCTGCAAGAGATCCAACTTAATAGAAGTAGTCTTGCACCAACCACTGTTTGATGAGCAACTCCAAGCAGCAGGGGGAGGTAATATAAAGCAAACGTAGAAAATGTATATGGTTACTGTATTCTAAGTCCAATTTTGGTGTTTTTAATTTCTTTATTGATCCGTGTTGTAAAAGCAAACACAGTAAGGTGGTGATGTTAAGGAAGGATGTATATGGATTTTCTATCTATCAATGGCTAGATCTATACCCTTCTCGCTGCATTCCTTTTTCTTTTTCTATAAAAAAAATATCATGGTTCAGATCATGTGAGTTGATTTCCATGCCGGTGGTTAGGGCAACTGGGTGTGAATTGTGGGTCATACACACAGACATGAGATTATTCTATTAAAGCTTAGTTTGTAAAGTTAATCGAATCACAACCCTAAAAAAATCACATAAAAGTCCTTTTAAAACATACGATGATTGTCATGGTGGGTAGAGGAATTGGAAACGTATATCAGTGTGGACGGAGGGAGCACGGAGCACGCGTAGCTATTAGGTAAGTCAACATTCAAATAGGGGAGGGGCGACTTGAAACAAATAGGACAAACACGTAGCTATATATTTGAACACCATTGCAGAAAAGTAGAAAGCAAGAATACTGGGAAAGGCAGAAAAGTAGAAAGCAAGAATACTGGGAAAGGTGGGGACAAACATCTTCGACAAGTATGTTACAAGGACATGTTAAATGGTAGAAAATTACTAGCAAGACTTCAACTATCAGCTCAGGCGTGGACAGGTCTAGACGGCAATCTTGATAGCTCAGCAACCGTATCCAAGGTAATGGAGGAATTATTTCTCGCTACGTGTTCGAGTTCCTTGGAAGACAACAAACATCTCATCTCCTCCATTACCCCTGAAAGTGATAAAGGCTGGTTTTGCTGTTGTCTTGTACTCCCTCGCCAGTTACTCTCCGGACAGGTGAACACAAATCACTACTTCTTGCACCAAATTTGGCGCTACCCTTGTTGGGTTGCTGTTATATTCTCCAATCGCATTGGCTTCTTGTTTTTTTTTTTTTTTAACAGAAGTTTCATCTCACAAAACCAAAACCAAAACCTAAACCGAGTCTATTTTTTTTTTTCAATAAGGCTTTTCTGTTGTTCATGGTCAAACGAAACGACAGAGTCTAGCACTTCAAGAAAAGGTGCGGGCTCCAGACCAAATTCTCTCATCCAGGTGATTCTCAAAACAAAATTTGTCAGGATAAACGCTTCTGGATTTCTAAACCTGCCTTAAATTAAGGCAACTTCTTGGGAGACAAAGGTCAGAAGCTTGGGCATCGAGCATCTATTTTAAGCATAAAATCTAGAGATTATTTTCATTACAACTCGTATACCAGATACCTAACTGGGTAGTGTAAAAGAAAAGGATTAATTCACCAGAAAGCTTACGGCTCAGTGATCAACACATTCTCCTAAATTAATTTTCGTAACATCTACATTTATACAGCTGAAGGTATGCGTCAAAACACATAGCAATCAATTGATAAGTTTCCAAACATCAACCTTGTTCTTTGTAAGGAGTCCAGATCAATTTGCTAACATCAACCTCAAGACCACCCCTTCCAGCAGCTTTTAGATGGCGATCCAGGACCTTCGGATCTGCACATATTACATGCTGCCCTTTCCTGTACTGAATTAATTCTAGGCTCTGAAGGGTAGTCAAAATATCCTCTGCCTTTATTGCTGTCATGTCACTAAGCTCCTGTAGAGAGTAGAGAAATCAGTGAATATGACATGGCAACAGCTACATGACCCAAATTGCTGGGAAACTATGTAAACCAAAGAAGAAACTATTGGGTAAGACAGTCAATATAGAATTAACATGGCACCAGCTACGTGAGACCCAAATTGGTGGGAAAATATGTAAAACAAAGAAACTATTGGAGATGATTTACCATGACTCAGCATCAGGATTACATTTGAGGAATATTTCCTTTCCCGTTCCAATAAAACTTGCAAGTCAAATATATCAAGTAAGTGCATTTTATGGTGCCTTTGCCAAAGCACAAAGGCCTTGCCCTAACATATAATCAAACTCAATCAGATTTAACTTGGTTTCAAGGGCTGTCCGTGAACCAAATGCTGATAAACAGACAGAAAATTTTCACCTGAATTCAACCAAATTAGCAATAGCTGAGGGCATGTTTGGAAGTGTAGTAATGGTTGTTTTTCAAAGTGTTTTTCACTCAGAAATGCATCAAAATAATATGTTTTTTATTTTTTAAAAATTATTTTTGAAATAAACACATCAAAACGATCTGAAATCATTAAGAAAATATTAATTTGAAGCAAAGAAAAAAAATAAAAGAATTTCAATTTTTTTCAAAAGCACTTTGAAATGCAAAAAACAAACGGGCTCTAAAAGTTGTCCAACACCCTGGCTAGTGTGGTTGAATGTGGCCACTTTTGGCCAATATTTTGCCATAATGAAGACAACAGAATATGCCCCGTGCAAGCAAGCAAGTGCTGAAATTCTAGTATTTTAATTTTAATTTTTTTGTTCAAGGTGTGATACTGGCAACCAATCCTTACAATGCACCACCTTTTTTCACCATACTCGAGCCTCAACCGTGCGAGCGCGCACCTGTGCAATAGCTGAGAAAGTCCAAGTCTATAGTACTATTGTCGATTATTGAACTCAACTATGAAAGGTAAGAATTGTCCCACAGCTATGGAAATAAACAAAATAGACAGTAACAAGCATGAATTTCTCAACACAACGCAAATACATAGATGATGGAAGCAGTTAGACTGCATAAAGAAAATTATCTTGATCTCTCGAGAAATTGCTTACCTTAATAGAAATATTTCCCTTGTGCCTTTTCAAGATATCTAAAAGAACTCGGGTCCAATATCCTCTATAGCTCAACAACCCCAGGTCTGAAAGGGGTCTTTCAGGTGTGCCAACTTTACCTTCTTTCTTGGAAAGTTCATATGCTGTACCATAAAAACACATCAATTAACTACATAAACAAATAACATTTAAAATAAATGGAACTGTTGTCATAAACAAATAACATTTAAAATAAATGGAACTGTTGTATCTGTGCATGATAAAATGCAAACTGTTAAATGCGAACAAGGATCTTAGAATTTGGAGCTAGCAACCGAGGTGGATGTTTGCTGGATTATTCCATTATAGCTATTATGATCCAATTCAACCACTATTGGGTTTAACAATACAAACAGTCAGTAGTATAGGTGATAGCTACTCTCCTAAGAAGCTGTTTTTCACATTACAGTGTCTTCCAAAGCAATTGTCCTACATCAATGATTCTTGATAAAAAAAATTCTGACTGAAGTTGGTTTACAGGATTTAAGTAATCTATATTGATTTCTGTATGCAATACTAATTTCTGCCTACATCTTATCTCCCAAGAATAATAATCCCTTCACTTCACCCCAAACCCAATACACAAGGACAAAGAATGAAAATAGACACACAGTCACAGTTCTATTTCTATGGTAACACGTGATATTGGAAGGCAGAGAGCTTACAGAAGGCAATTAAAAACTTCCCATAGCCTTTCCTTTGATAAGGAGGAAGAGTGAGGATGCATGCCAAATTATACGACTCCTCAGAATGCTTTTCCTGCATGATCATAAAATACAGTAAGCTACCTTACTAATTAAATTTCAGAAAATATCAGAACCAAGATTTCCAGGAATTCTATCTTTGAAAAATTACTTCACTGAATGATCAAATGTGATGAATAACAAGTGGATTTGTGAAAATGAATGATCATATGAATATCTTGTCCTTAAAGCAAAAGAAGCCGACACAGAAACAAAAACTGATGGTCCACCAAGATAAGTATTACTGATTTGTTCTGTCACTTTTGGTGTGCCTTAAAAGTTTTTGTGAAAGCATTTAGATGTAATTTTTAGGTGCCGCATGCGTTATAGCATAAGCAATTGAAGGCAGAAGCATTACCTTGGAAAAATATCCAACCATGTGGCATCCTCGATCATCACATTCACACAAAATGTAAAATAGAAACAGGTCAACATCATAATAAAGGGTCTTGTGATCAAGAAACAACTTCGCCAAATAACAAAGATTCTGCCCATAAACCTTGTTCTTTTTGCCATCTATCTGGAAAAAAAAACAGCAGGAGAAAGGCCAAATCAACTACAGAGATCTGCAAAACTACAAAACAATAAAAGTGTGTGATAGCAAAGATTGTGCAAAAAACAGGAGTGGGGGGAGAAACTAGAATAAAAAACTGGGTTACTACACTTTCATAACCAAAGTTGTTAACAGAATGCTTGAAGGTCAATTGGCCTTTTCTGTAACTTGCAAAAATTAAGAACAACTGGGTTGAGGAGAACATCATTAATGTCCTGTGACCAGTGTAGGTTATCAAAAAAATTGAAAAACACCTAACCAGGAAAATATAGAAGAAAGAAACCAGTTAAGAAAAATACTAGCAGTCCAGTCATGTGCTATTATGACATACCTCAAACATTGACAATGTGCCACTTCGATAAATTTCATCACCAGGAGGGTGCTTGAGATCACACTTCTTCTACATAAACCAAATTAAAAAAATTAAAAAAGATGAATAAAAGTCTCAGAGCATCTTCCATAAGAACGCTGATTGGAGAAAGAAAATGACCACCAAGTATTCAAATAACTGAGTCAAACCATTTAAATAAAAATACTCTATTTCACATACTAATTCAAAATTTTGACATAAGCATAACCAGGCCATTCACACGAGAAAGGCATAGTGAAGCTTTTTGTGAACTGATAACTAGTCATAACAAATTGATTATAAAAAAGCAACAGCATGAAAATTGGCTTAATGAAAACCAATTTTGTTTGCCATCATGTCATAGAGATCAGTTGCGATAGGCTGATTAAAGGAATAGCAGGGGAAGAATCAGGAAAATAACATCTACGAGCAGACATATCAAAGAAAGCTCAGTACTAGCAATATGAAACTATATTTGCAGCAGATATACCAAATTTCAGTACAATAAATCAACGCAGGTAGATGAATTTGAGGCACAGCTCACCATATGCCTTTGAAGCTGTTCTTTACGCTTCATGAAGTTGAGGCAAAATTCACAAAAGTAAAGCTTCAAACAATCATTGTATTCCGGTGGGAAAGGCGAGAAGTACCATGTCTCAATCTCATATCTTCCAAGCTCAATGGTGGCTATATTTTTTACTTTTGTGAATTCCTCATGCTCGCGTAAGCTGGCAGCATCAAGCTCCTCATGGCCCTATAAATTTGATAATGATATCTTCAGATTATAAAATGCAAAGTTTCAATGTTGTTTGATGGACCTATATACTACAGAAGTTAATAAGAACTATGATACCATTTAACAGCCAGTAGTTTGCTCTGTGGCTTACTCCATCAATTAAATCGTGACATTTCACACAGAAAAAGTTACCATGGCCACCAGTTGAAGTGTGTGACACTCGGACATGTATTTATGTTAGAAATCATGAAATATATATACGAGGCCATATTTTAAAAGGTAAATTTCGGTAGCATCATATATGCTTAAGCTTCTTTCAAGAGTGACGCGTCTCATTATTTGTCATGTAAATAAATTAAAGGCATGCTTCCGATGGTAAGTAACATTAAAAAAAATGATACAAACAACCATAAGACAAACAGTTCAGAAAGATTTAAACTGGTAAGATACCTCCACATGCGTCTCATCAATCTTCCGTTTCTGGTGGCGTGTCATTTTCAAGCTTGTTACCTAAAATCAATTGAAAACATTTCTCCAATCATTTCAACAGAAAAGAAAGAAAGAAAATACTGCAAGGCAGGTTCTCCAGCAAAAGGGTCCAAGAGATGGACAACTTTCAAAGTCAATAGAAAAGAGAACATCAGCGATTAATAAAACGGTACAACAACAAAAGAATTACCTTGTCCTCCACTTTTTCATCGACAACTGTCTCTACTGAATCAAGATCTAGTTGTTCAAGCTTCACCCATTCATCGAGCCTCCTATTGACTGACAATATTTTTTTTTAAAAAAAAAGAAGACTAGAATAAATACAACTTCCAAATTCACTGAAGTATCCGGTTAATAATCATGTAGAAAATGATAAACAAGGCACTCCAAAGAACTAATCTCCATGACAATATTTGCATAGATGGAATGCTGATCACATCTATTTACTGGTTGAACAGAGAAGAAAATGAAAATATATCTTGCTGCTACAGGAAATTGCATGCAAGTGCATATGCCAGTCCCAGTGCTTAGGTTCATGTGTATACATGCCCCAATCTGTCACACATCTTAATTTTTACAGCATTGTTCTCTAATCCTGACCATCAATGTTATATAGTTCCAGTCTAAAGATGGAATCGTGTGACACTAGGTGAGAGCAATAGGACCTTGAACATGCGCCTTGAAGAACTCTAGGAGTAAAAGCTAGAATCTTCCGCCTTGCATAGAATTTTGCAAGCAAAATCACACAACTCAGATCTGAATAGCATGGCATTTTCAGTCCAATTGGTGACAAAATAAGATGAATGATAGCTATCTTTTCACACACACACACACACACACCCATTCTTAACAGGGGTAATTCAGAAGTAAACTCCAAAGAATCAGTTCCTCTTTCAGAAACAACATTTTCCCTCAAATGCATGATCTGGCCACCAATAAAATGAAAGGGTTCATGCAATCATATAGCTTTACTAGTCATATCCCTCACCTCCAAAACTGAGCTTCTTCAATGCCCTCTTTGCAAAATATAAATTCAGCAACCTGACCAGTCTCTTACCCAATCATTTTCTTTCGTACATATTCTTCATAGCATTATAATAAGGCATCACAAGTTGATAAACCAAATTAATTGACATTCTAAATTTCATTTGCATAAATCACAATCATTATTAAAAAGCAGGATAAGCAATCAAAGGCCAGAAATGACTCCCACATCAATTAAACAAATACGTACATGCCTAACTTCAAAACCCTAACCCTAACCACTGAAAATCCGCGGTTAAAACTGACACTTACACTCTGTATAATGCACGTAGTACTCGTAATCAATGGACCCAACAGACTGCATCTTACGGCGCTCGATGACCTTAACCGGATGGTACTTGCTGTCTCTCCAACGACACATAACGCGAGTACCTACCTCGAGCGGTAACATGCTCGCTTTCCTCTTCTTAATGGCTTCGGATTCGACCGGAAGCGTCATTTCGGTGGCGCGTGAAGGCATTCCGTTTTTATCGCCTTCGTACGTAGCGTAGGCGTCGGTTGCGGGAGGCAGAGTTCTGGCGCCGTTCTCGGGATTTTTTGGGGTGTCGATCGAACCCATTGCCGGTTTGTGATGAGATTTTGAGTGGGCTTGTGAACACTTTACAAATATTAAAAAGTTCGAGAGACCTTATGTTGCCACCTGGGCCCATGGTTGTCTCCCTCTCTCTATTTTTTCAGATTACAAATATGCCCCTGAAACTTTTTTTTCTTTTCTTCCTTTTCAACACCGTAGATTGAGTGAAACCACTGTGGACTCACACAGTGTTTATCGTTGTTGCCATCTAATTCTCGCCTTTCTTTTTCGCACGAACGGTTGTTGTTTCCAGGCTTTCTTATCCGTCTATAGGGCTTTCTAGCATATTTTGGTCAGCTTGGTCTGATGCATGTTCAGGTTGAGGCGAGCCAAGGACTGAGCGCCGAGGTGCGATTGTCTGAGGTTGATGCATCTGTTTCGTTTGATTTTTTTTCTGGCGGGGCTGGGATGGCTTGATTACGGCTGCCCTCTTGATGAGTGGGGTGTGTAATCCATTGTTTTAAAACTATTCAACAATGTCCTAGGATTTCCCTTGTTCACTGGGGGTGTGGTGGTTGGTCTGTATGGACTAGATGTTTGGTTGCTTGAGGATGACTTGCTTGGTTTTTTATGCTCTCTCTGGCTCCTTTACCAATTTCATCTGATGTTTCCGAGATAAGTATCTCATTAGAATCTGGTTACGTTTGGTTTCTAATTCATGTTGGAATTGCTTTTTTCTATGCTTTTCAGGTCATATCTTTGCTTAGCCTGTTTGGGATGCTAGTGTTTAGCTAAAATTGAGTGACGTTCATATCTTATTATTTTTATCTCTACCTTGGAATTGGGTCGGCATTTTTTTTTATTGAGAGGGTATGTAGGCTTTTTCTCATGGGTTTTGCTCTTATTAGACATTTTTAAGGCTTCAGACCTCTCTATTTCCTTGATGTGTTTTTGGACTGCAATTTTCTATACTTTGCCTGCAATTGCTTTTGCTGTTTGCATACTATGAATATAGGCCATCTCGTAGTTAATTCAATTTCAGCACCAATCAATATGTTGTCACAAGATTTGTAATCAGATCTATAGAATAACTTGTTCTTGTTAGCTCTAAAATCCTGACAACGATATTTTCCTCACATTTCATATACTTTCAATTCTTAAACTCCAATCCACCTTTTATGTTATTATTGTTTTATATAAATGAATTTATGTTTTGAATTTGTGAATTTATGGAGATTTTTTAATAACAAGAATAAATGGTTGATAAGAAAAAAGGGTGTTGTTTTGATTAGAAGATGATCTTCTTTTTTTATGAGAAGATTTGTGTTTTGATGAGAAAAAAGATGTTTTGATGAGAATATTTGTGTTTTCATGAGCTTAAATGTGTGTTTTGATATGAAAACATTTGCATTTGCAGGTTTTGATGAAAAAAATTGGTGTTTTAAAATTTGCATTGGAGTATCTACAAGATTGGACATCAACTATTACTTTTTTAAAAAAAAAACTCCAGCGATAACTAGCGGCAAGCCTGTAAATAATAAGTTTTTTGCACGAGATTTTTTGTTGTTTTTTTTACACCATTTAACATATAAAATTCAAGATGTTTTCTGTAAATTAAGACTATAAAACAGAATAACTCAAGATAATTAATAAACAAAAAATTAAATTACCAGCACGCATCCCTTCCATTTCTATGATGAACTTAAATTTCACTTCAGAAGCATATCAGGCAGTCTCTATATTTAGTTTTCCATTTTAAAAACGTTACTAAAAAAATTTAAAATTTTTTTATTTTTTATTTTACATTAATATTTTTTTAATATTTTCATATTATTTTAATCCTTTTCTAAGTAAAAAATACTTTAAAACACTCTCAAATATCTCCTCAGACAAGAAATACAAGGAAAAAGAAGGAAGGATAAAAAAGGCATTTCCTTAATTAAATAATACATTGCTGGATTAACAAGACCTGGCACCAATCAGATGCCATGTTACCAATGGAACGAAGCTTCCAGCTAAAGAACCGAACTAAACCTGACTGTAACGCGCTAAAAATAAAAACAGATAGTGAGGTCATAATGGGAAGATAACTTGGACGCTCCATCAAACTACTAGTGAAATTTCTTGTGAGAAATGACGCTGAGAATATTTACATTGACTTGACGGCGCAAACTCTGTAGGCAACTCCTCATTCCTTGGACAAAGATACAAGAAGCGTTGCTTCCCAGCCAAGAGGGACAGGCATCAACATAATGAAATCTGAGCCGCTTGGGATTACATCTAACGGAATACAGCCTCCCCTACTGTACAGTTACTCTCATGATGATTATACAACGATGATGCCAAAACATCCCCCAACCCCCCCCCCCCCCCCCACTTTGTCCAGAACATTACACATCCAGACAAGTTGATACACGGTCTAGAACCCAATCTCGGCATCATTCTGCCAGTCTCCCCTTCATAAATCAGGTAAATTTGGTCGCTCCGGGAAGAAAGTACTTGTCCACAATAGACAGCTGTTGATTTCCAGTGGGCAAATCACAAGTCCAGAAATTGCTTTCATCTAACCATTATGTTCCAAGGGCTCACCAGAACATGCATTCTGATTGTTCCGCTTCTCCTTTGGAAGGCAATCCACAGGAATATAAAAATATCCTTTAGGTAACTTCTGGTTCTTCATCGATGCTTCATCCGAAGTCATTACCAGCTCTTTCTCAAAAGTCTCATAATGCTGTTAGTTGACATGGCAATGAAAATCTTTCAGAATTTTTATCCCTAACACAGGAATTCTAGCAAAACAAAAACAGTCATTGATGCAGAACGATTATATACCTTTGATTTTGAGCTCCATTCTCCTTCATCCAAAAGATTATGTGATGCGGAGGAAGGTCTTTGAGGTATTTGCTTCCCAGCAAAAGGCATCCTCTCTGAAGGTTTTGGAGTAAAAAGGTTTTGAGATGTGGAGCTGTCATCGGTCTTTTGGTCAGTGTCCATGGTCAAAGCAACCTTAACTCGGTGCTTGACAGAAATGGTGCTGTCTACGGTAACATCATCTGATCTTTGGACAGCATCGCTGCATGACTTGTACCCATCTGTGTTCCCAATGAGGGATGTTGTAGCTGATTCTGAACTGACATCTGTAGGGAAAGGGGGACTCCGAACAAGTACTGAACGAGCAACTTGGTCTCGCTTGCAAGCAAGTATGCTGTGTGAGCATAAAACCAACTCCCGCTGCAAAAAAAAATATCCATGTAAAAAGCACTGCAACAAAAATAGATCTTCAGAGAATGGTCCACTTAAAATGAAGTTCTAAGTTCGAAAACAGCAAAGAACTTAAACTAGTTGAATGTATCGGGGAGTGTTGCTCCAAACCAAGGTTGTCAAAATCACGAGCTGCCATGATTTTACAAGTCAACATGTATCTAACATGCAAAATTGAACTAAAAACTCGAGAACCAGCAAAATCAAACAGGGCTCGAGTATAATCGATAAACTCGGTCAAAATCATGCAAAATCAGAAGTTCACTTCCGATTTTACGAGTTTAATGGAATTATAAATACTCCCCCAATTAATAGTACACTTGACACAAGTTTTCATATGATAATATCTGTGATTATGGGTCATTGTGCATGCTGCTAAAGTATTATTGATTAAAGTTTTGAGGAAGCTAGTTTTATTGAATGTAAAGCTTAGGAATTTCAAACGTCCCCCCGCCTGATTTTATTTTTTTTACAAAGTCATTCTCTGCAAAAATGAGTGGCTTCTCACCTATTGATCATTACTCTTTCTTTACCTTTCCTTTTCGTGGTAGACAAGAATTTTTCATTTGTATTAGGAATGATTTTGATGAATGTCTTAAACATAATGAGGAAGATGAAGGCAATAATGTTAGTTTTAATTTACACAACACACCAGCATGTTGATTGTTTTAGGTTTGTTGATTGTTAGTTAATGAAATTCTATGGACATAATTGTATTATTGATGGTTTTAGTTAAACTATGTATGAATTTTTATTTGAACTATATATTTTAAGGTGCTTGAACTTTTGTATTGTTTATTTCACTTTTGCCTTAATTGTGTTATGTTGTTATTTACTACTTGGCTGAAATTATCTATATAATTAGTTAAAAAAACTTAGTTACGATTTTATGATTTTACGATCTGATTTTACTATCCGAGTTTACATTGTTTTTTTCGTGTCAACCTTGCTCCAAACAATAATAACAATAGGGTTTAGCATATTTTACTTGGTCTAACGTGTAAATATCAAGAATGGGGAAAAATCCACCTGAAGGAAGAAATACTGCCCTCAACAAGGATACAGGAGAAAGTTCAAGTGAAAAACTTAGAAAATAAAAAAGTGACGTAAGCACAGGGAATTAAAAGGAACATTTTTCTTGGCTGACTTGGCTGCATAATACTGCATAAAAAAGTTAAGAGCACTTTTCTGGTTCCGAGAAAGTTACCTTTATTTTTTCACGTCTAACAATTCTCTCACAAAGAAGACGTAATCTCTCCAATTGACCCTACAGGAGAATTTACAAAGTTAATTAGATCACTGTAATTCTCCTACCCCCAAAAATATGATTAAATCTTGACCATCATACAGTTGCAAGCATAAGAAACAAAGAAGCATTAGCAATGAACTTCCAGTAAACATAAGATAATTCCATCAATGCACAAAACATCAGGAGAAATTGCTTAATGTTACACCAGATTGCAAAGAAGCAAAGGCAGGCCAATATTTAAATCAACCTCATGAACCAGTTGCAACAGATTTACAATAGCAAGAAAAATAATTAAGCTACCAGAGCTTTCATAGAAAATAAGACCTTGACCACAAAAATATCATAATGATGTCATGACCAGAGTAAAATGTTATAATAACAAGTGAGAGTTGTCATATGCCTTGGGATTACTTCAGAAGAAAAGTTATGATTTTAGCTTACATTAGGACACTTGTTCAGTATATGCCTGGAGGATAGACATGTACACAATGTCTGAGGCACTCGAAGTTCACAGAAAAAAAACATTTTTCTATTTAACTTTTCAATTCAAAATAGTAGATGAATTCCAAAGAAGTAGACCAGCATAGTAAACATGTAATCACTGTAACATACAAAAGTCATTAATATAAACAGTTGAACCAATCTCAGAACAAGAAACAATAGACCCGAGTAAGCATTATTATCCAGAAAATAACATGATTAATCCGAGAGCATTCTTACCCTGACTTGCCTCATGCTCTTTATCTCTTCTTCTCCATGTTTTTGAGTTTCAGCCTACATAAATCAAATGCTGCAAAATTATAAAATGACAAGAAGTCAAAAGACATTTTATGTACAGACAACAAGAACAGACCTTTGCCTTCTGCTCCAAGCTATGCTTTTCACAGTAAGCCTTGTGCTGCATCTTGCCATTAAGAGTCTTAACATTCATGTAAAAACCTGCACTCCTAGCACAGGTGGGATGAAATGTGGCCTGACAGTGACCAGCACTACACTGCACATTTTATATTGCAGTTGATTAAACCATCAATGTTCATTACATATGAATTGATGCTATAGAAAAACAAAAGTTCTGAAACAATCAAAGCTGGAACTCACTTTTACACAGACACCATGTCTATGGCAGCAGACACAACAAATGTTAATCTCCTTGGCAATCTTTTCCTGGAATTTCAATGCAGATAGAGTAAATGTGAAATAAGAAAAATTACAATGGTCATAAACATGCAAGGTTAGAAATAACAGGTTAAATTCTGCATATTATATTCCAACCAAAGAGATCTTCACATATACTTGCGTTTTAGTGAGTCAATGGACAATTTTTTTGACAATATGGGCACCTAAAATATGCACATACCATTCCTTCAACAGGATTTACTTGTCCCCTTCTGAATGTTGGTTCAAAGACCCACTACAAGAAAAAATAGGAAATAATTATAATATGTGCTTTAAAGAAGATAAGAAAGAAAATCCTGAATCAAGCCATTGAAGGGGAAAAGCAAAAAATCAACCTCTGCACAAAAGGCATGAACCCATCTACCATCAGTAGATTTCCTGAAAGCACCTTTAATACCACCACATAAACCACATTCAACACCATTTGCCCTGTCCCAAAAATTGACAGGAGCTCCAGAGCATCTAGATGACAATGATTCTTCACATAATTCACAATGCCATGGACCAGTAGATTCCTTCACACAACGATAGCAATCCAAGTGAACTGCAACCTGTTGGCAGAAGAGCTTTTGTCAACAACAAGAAGCAAGCAGATAGTATGCTGCTAAGAGGAAATACCAAGGTCCATTCGAGAAAACCTTGCAGCCAGAGCAGACTAAAATAGGGTTCAGTATTGTCTCAAATCGTCTGCATATATCACATGGTCCAGGGTGATCTTTAGAAAAATCTGAAATTGACTGAACAAAATCAGAGTACTTCTCTGATGAAATCCTTGGAACAGCCACCCTTGAAAGCATTTCTTTTGGACGTGGCATCAACTGAGAAGAAATGCCAGCCCTCCCATTAGAAGTATTATATTTCTGGAACCAGGTAAGAGTGACAAGGTGGATAACTGCATTAAATAACTGCAAGTTTTCTCTAGAAGGCAAGGGAAAAAAACCAGAAGTGAAAAGGAGAAAATATACAGAAGGGAAATGGAAAAAAAAAACCACCTCCTGGTGAGCAGATTCATCCAAGGCATCTTTCCTAAATGATGAAGTCCGAGAAGAAGCTGCTGCAGCAGCAGTTGCTGCAGCCAGAACAGCCTGGGCTTCCTTATGCCTTCTTTCTTTCCTGCCCTGCTTCTTTGCTTCTCTAACGTCACAAAGATACCGGTTAACAAGTACTTCATCCCACCTTTGCCCCCTAGATGCATCTATCTCCTGGGGTAGATGCCTAGCAACCTTAGATATTAAATTATCTGCAAGCACAATTCACCAGAAAAAAAAGTCATGCAAATGTATATTGATTTAAAGCTACTTTTTTCAATAAAAAAATAAATTTGGATGGAGTATTAGAATAATGCAAGACTTGGGAGGGGGGGGGAATAAATAAAAGAGAACCAGCATATCCAAAAAAACAAAAGATGAAAGGAAAAAGGAAAGGACCAGTAAAGTGCTTCCTTGCAACTGCATTGCCAAGTAACCTATTCTGAAAATAGATAATTTCTCCTTCCACTTCGTCCACCGGAGATAGTTTGAGAATTCCCAGTTTCTTAGCTTTAGCCAGCTGCTCTGGATTTACTTCACTGGAACTACAGATCAAGTCATTGCACTTGGAGTGTTTATGCCGATGATTACAACAGACACTGGCATTGGAAGAGGCCTCCAAACGAGAGATTTCTCCGTCTTTTGAACCTGTCCAGCGTGGTTCACACATAATACAATGTATAAAAAAGAAAAAAGCTTGCAATTATAAGCAACAAAAAGAAGAAAATCCTGGACCACCAAATTTTCATGTCAGTGCAATTTCTACCTTCAAGTTCAGAAATTCCTTTCTGCAAAAGCATTCCACTTTGTATCTGTGACAGCTTCTCATGTATACATGGATGGACATAAGAATTAGAATACGCTTCTGGCTCTCTGTAGCAAATAATATATAATTTTGCATAAGATCTCATCAGATACTGTTAAATCAGTGTCCCGTACTGAAAATAGAAGCTTTTTGGAGCATCCAAAAAGTATCAAGAAACACAAAATTCTACATTAAAGAGCTTTCGCAAATCTTACATGAGATTAGGGATGACAAAGTTAACATCTGAAAAAACAGAAACTGCCCCATCTGTATTAATTGAATTACTCTTGTCTGGAATAGCAGCGTGCACTTGTTCAATTTTTACAGAAAGGCTTCCATCTGAGACATTATCTGAACTTTCTTAGCAACAGACATATCAGAGCATATAGAAGGTTAAAGGATTATAAACCTTGAGATGATCATTATTACTTTCAGAAAGAAGGGACAATCTGAAAATACACACATTTACAGCCTTCTATTTTCTTTTCTTTTGCTTTTTTTCGTGGAACATCACCGGACATCACAAGGTTAAGCTATGGCTTTTAATATCATGCAATGATATCAAGTAACATTTAAGATCATACGATACTTGAGTACTGTAATAAAATGAAAATTTCTAGATATGCCAGCAGGCAAGCAAACTCAATCATAAAATATGAGATGCATATTGTCAGCCATGAACAAGGGAAAATGGTAGAGGAGAATGAAATTTCCACTTCCTCAATATGAGATGCATACTTGTCATCCTTCTAGAACAAAAAGAAAGACTAGAGATTTCCAAACCCTCCAGATAAAGGACAGCAAGACTCGTTATTCCCTCACTATCATACTCCCTAGAGGGTGAAAAAACAGATATTTAATCCCCGCATGATTGTTCCTTAAAGACTCTAAAAATACCACCCCACCCCCTCTCCAACCCACCAAAAAAAAGTGTATCACACATTTTCCATTAAATTACACAACCTTCCCCAACCAAACCTTAAAGTATGTGCATACATAAGATTTCCTTCTTGAATTGGTACCCACCCAAAACTCAGTAAGAAAGGATAAGGTCTTGCATGAGAAATTTCCATGTGAAAGTGGGTCCATAACTAAGATGGTGTTAACTATCACTCCAAAGTCACCATCTTTTTACATAATATTTTCGCCTGATCTATATGCTTGATGCTTTTCCTCGAAAGAAGATTTCTGATTTTTTCGAATATGTACCATGGCTCTTATGTTCACCAGCTTCATGAGTGGGGAAAACACACAATCTTATCATAAAATTTAATTACATCCTAGACTGTCCACACACTCATCCTATCTGTAACATTCAAGCTTAATTATATCCTCCTATTCTTTTTCCAGTTCCTCTCTAAGCTTCCTGTGAAAGGTAGAGGTTTTGGAGGCAATAGTTGCAAATTAGTTAGACCACTCCCCTCTTCACCAGGGATATTCTTCTATTCTCACTCAAGATGATTTAACATCCCCATGAAATAAATCCACTAACACAGTTGGGGCATACAGAGAACAACAATCTGCATATTAAACATCCAACAGCCAAGACCAAGAGGATGCTTTCCTAATTCATCAGCAGCAGGTTTGCTCTAATGTTAAGACTATACCTTTTCATTGTCAAGAAAGGTAAAGAGAAGGTTTGGAAAGTTGAACTCTCTACAAATCAACTGATTTCCAGGAAATTATCCAGGAAAAAAAAATTAACTGGCTTCTCAAGTAAAGAAAAGTAGAAAACAACACATGAATAAAATTAGTCCAAACAAGACTAATTAACAAAATATGGCAACCTTATCCAATAGAAAGGGCGTTCATTGGAAACACCAAATACAGAAGGATTATTCTGAAAAGCATACCTTCACTTTTAGGCAAATGCAAAACCGAAGAGTCTTGTAACACATCAGGAATCTGCATAAATAAAACAAAACATATAAATTAAAGAAAAAAGGCAAGCAGAAAGGATATATCTCTATATATACAATCAAAACTACCAAATGGTGAGTAGAACCTAAAAGCAAAAGGACAGAACAGAACACATTGGCAGGCACATTGAATCTTGGTACAAATTGCAAATGGTGGTAACTTCCACTACAGTAAGAGACAACCACAAGCTACTTCTTTTCACTCCTACCAAGATTGTATCTTAAAGCTGATAGGTGATTCAGAAAAGAAAAATAACAAATTATATCATTATCAGTCACTCCCAGTCCAACATAAAATAAACCTCACTGCTACCTCTTAACAAAATCAATATGAAACCTTCTGAAAAATGCATCAACTCTATGTCCTATGAACCTCAAATGAGAAACCAGGAAATGTCTAAAAAACAACATAATGGTTCTTGGTAAGGATTCCACTACCCAAACTTCTCTCAAGATGATACAGCGTTGAACACTTCGATTGCTGCATGCTTCTTCTTTTTTTATGGAAAAAACAAGCTTTTTTATGCATGTTATGATGCTAAAATAATTCATCATTTAAATTAGCAATTCTTATTCTCTCCTTTTCCATTTGCATATCATGCATAGGTTGGCAAAACTTCCTTTTAGCTGGTCCACTTGTAGTGTCATGACAAAGCATTTATCAGTCCTACGCTGTTCAGAAGTGTGAATATCATCTAACTAGCAAATAAATTTATATGCATGCTTCAGGAAATCCAGACAACATATGCACAGGTTACAACTTCCTTTGGCTCACAAATGATGGTTGAACAATTTGGGCTAAGTCAATAAATAGACAAGAATATGTGCAGTCTAGGAAAACAAGTGGAACAAATTGCTGAGCAATCAACAACTAGGACATGAAAATAGAAGCATAGACTATCAGCAGTAAAGGAATAGCTTCAGTACCTAAAACCCATGTCTTAAACTGACAAATGACGGACAGAAAACCTAACATTTACAGAAATGAACCACATAAATAGCAGGTGTCTCTGTCATCAGTTTTCCAATGGTACACAAGCATACCCTATTAATAGGAGAAAAAATATAACTAGACACTGATGGAAACTATAATCAGTCAATTCATACATTCAACAATTTCAAGCAATGAAAATATAATTACAAATACTATACATTTAGGCATATGAAATTTGGAAGGAGGGCTAGTGCTGATATGTGATAGCTTATGCATTCTGCCTCCCACACAAGGAAAACGTTTGAGTTCACAGGTTGCAGCAAGGGCCATATGGAAAGTTAATTCTGTTCCCAATCACTTTGCCTCAGATATTTTGGATGTGTTCCCTAAGGGTACTGCAGAGAGACTGGAGAGCTATAGTATTTTATCTTAGAATTTTTATGTTTCAGATTTTCTCTTTCTGCTTTGGGGAAATTCTCATCCACCATCTCTGTAAATCTTCCCTACTTTTTCAACATAAAAAAATCATTTTCTATATAAAAGTGTTCTAGATCAACTTCCGTTTTGAATAAACAAAAAAAAAAAGTCACTTAGAAAGAACATAAGAAAGTGTGAGATGAAAGGCAAACACACTGCACAGCTCTTCTCAAGAGTATTAGAATAGTGCAGGTAGACAAGAAGGTTTCAGGAGGATGGAGGACAGGTTTCTTAAGAAAAAAAATAACAGGCAAAAAAGAATTTGAAGAAACCAACTTTTCAGAGACATAATAAATTATATAGTTTATACCTACAAATACAATGTTTATAACACATGACGTTTAAATAAGATCTATTCTGTCGACTAGGAAAAAAAATTACAAGAAACAAATGCTGCCATAATATTCTTTTTCCTACAAAATCAATTTCGTAATCACAAGGAGAATTTTCATTTAAGCAAAGGAAAAAACACATGAGCAGTCATATCATCTTTTTTTTGTAAATTATCATTAGTACTATATCCACTAACAAAAAATATAGTCAGCATAGTTTGAGAAAGGATGGCATAACATCAAGAACAAGTTACCATAAAAAGAAAAACTGGTGGAGAATCAAAACACAAAGAAAAAACAGCTCCTTGACATCTTCACCTCATTTGCATACACAACTGCCAGATCAAAGATTTTTGCCATGCTTTTATCATTTGATACAAAGGTAAATTAGGTGAACAGGAGAAAAATAGCACTACAGATATGGAATATTTATGGGGAAACATAGGGACCAAAGAATGAAACATACCAAAAGTTTGAACTAGATGATATGCAGAAAATGAAAAGGCTTCCAAATATAGGAACACTTGTAACAGGCACCCACAGCTCAGCTTATGGAAATTGTAAACTACAACACTTAGACAAGTTGCAAATACTAATAAAAATCACTCATCCATGTTCTAATGGCAATATAAACAAGCATAAAAAAGAAATTCAAAATTCAAAATTAGCTCATCATCACAAAGAAATTAACATCTTCATATGGTAACACAAAATTGGCAAACCATTTAACTTCCTCCTAAACAGTTTTTGTGGCAAATAATTACAGTGTGATAGGACTACCTTTTCAGCCACATTAGGGATGGATACTTCCCTAAAATTTTCTGGTTCTTCACTTCCCAGTTGATCAACGGCTTTAATCCCATTCATTATGATACCGTTGGCGCTCAAAATTTCCTCAGGTGAGCAAATTACACTGTTGTCCCTCAAAATCCTAATGTTACTTTTGGTTCTTCTCCCTGGGGGAACTGACTTAACAGCAACAGCATCTGTAATATCACTCTCTGATACAGTTATACCATCAGAATGATCTGCTGTTCCAATCTCAGCCTTTGGAAAAATTGTGGATTTTAGTTGAACTTTCAAATTTTTATGTCGACTAGCCAAGTGAACATGATTTTGAAACCACCTGACTAATTTGGCCTGAAAATCAGGGACCAAATTAACTTCCTGAGGAGAAAAGGTCAAGAAGCGAACAAACAGCAACAGTCAGTGGATAAAAACATCTTTCTAAAAATGAACAGAAAGTAAAACTCGTGATCAGAAGCATTACAGCGAGTGTTGGAATTAAAGAATCAGGTGAGATGCCAATTTCCGTTGTCAATTCTTCTGCATTGACTTTTCCTTGATCGATTAGCTGCACAATTCAAATTTCCCCAGAGGTCAAATAAAAATGTGAGGGAAAAAAACAAAGAGAAACAATATAGCCATGCATGTAGCAATACTTGTACTCATCAAAAGTCAAGCCCAAGCAAGTGCATGAGCACATATGTTTTTTCAGTACCTTCTTCAAAATCAGCAAAAGATTTTGGAAGTCAGAAGGGCTAGCATCCCCATAGCCACCTCTCTCAAATATCCCTGTATCAATGAGTTGGTCCACATCCCCAGATTCTGACAAAGGTACGGCATCTGATTTCAAATCATTCAATTCTATTTCCCATGATTCACCATCACCAGGTTTACCAGAATTAGTATCAGAAGTTTCTATGTGGACTGCAAGTTTATCTCCATTTCGGCCACTATTTAACTTGTGTTGTTTGTCCATTTGCAATTCTGATGGATCATGGCTGGCAACAGAGCAGTTGTGGCTGGCAGCCACAAAAGCCTCTCCTAATTGATGGGTATCCTTATCATCAGGGAGTTCACTGTGCTTTGAGCAAAAAGCTCGTAATTCAACCTGTTGATACATACAATAAGGAATTTTAGAGAACATGCCTGGCAAGAAGTCACAGCATTAAGTCGACAACGTCCTTCTAGCACTGGTGGTTATGGTGGAGGCAGCCGTAGTAGTACTAACATTAGTAAAAATAGTGAGCAATTATAACTTCTGCATGATGAGAAAAAGAAAGAGGCTTACATTATTGGAACCATATTTTCCCCAGACCTCCATCCTATGTCTTGCTTCCCTAGCACATATAGGATGGAAAGAAGTTCTGCAGGTTCCTGAATAAACCACATGAACAACAGAAAGGCATTACTATGTGGAGCTGCTCACATTTTTAAACCAAAGGATACAGGAGGTAAGAGTGCTAAGGTAACATTATATGTTAATCAAAGCATTTCAAGAATGGCCAAGGAAACAAGAAAAGCTGCGCTGCAGCTATCGGTACAAGAATTGACAAATTAGAGACTTAAAAATTGAGGATATAATATTGGCTCATTAAAGAGAGTAGCAAAATAATCACAAGTGAAAATTGGAGGAAATGACTGCGCAAGTATATTTGAAGTGACCTCAAAAAATCAAGAGCAAGTATATATGTAAGTGATCTCAAAAATCCCACAGCAAGCAAGCCTCAGCAATCAAAAATGCCTAGCTGGATGCAATTATTAAAGCAAATCGTCACAACATTGATTCCCTTCAGCTTTCTACTTCACACCATAATAAAGACTTCTCATCCTTCTCAAAGGAAAAGGCAAACTCATCCTTCCAAGATGAAGACATGACACTGGCAAATGTACCAACGAACAAAAACACAACAACATTAAGTATATTACCAATACAGGTCAGTGAACTGCTGCAGTAAACAATTTGTTGTCTCCATTGTGAACCAGGTGCTCATGCAAGACTTGCCTCATTTCTAGTAGCGAAGTACCCATAATCACAGATCCAATCACTCAGTTATTAAGAATAATGTAGCACAGACAAAAACACACATCCATTTACATGTACACTCACACATAGAGGGGAGAGATGAGGAGCAGTGCTAAAAGGGCTGTTGGAAACTAACAGAGTGGAAGAACAGAAAGTGGCAGTGCCCTTTCTTATTCACAAAAGATCCAAATCTAGCTAACGCTTTAACTAATGCCCAAAGGCTAAAAAAAAAACAAGATTTGAGAATAAAATATCGCAAGGAATAAACAGGAATGAGGCTGTTAAAATGAGTTAAGGAAGATGATACAATGAGATGCCCAGCATATCTTAACAATGCAGTATTGGCCATCATAACCAATAATTTTTTAGGTAAACTCTCAAGCTAAAAACTGCCAAAGCAAGAGTGAGCAGCACCCAAGACCAGCACAATTACAGCACAACAATATTAGTAATTATCATCTTGACAGGAAAAAATGAAAACGGTGAAAGGACACTGGACAATTAACTTGAGTAGAAACAGAACAAAGAACAGCCCTAAAATGTTTTTGCTGGATAGAGCCAACACAGAATCTAAATCGGGGTGTAAAATAGCAATAACACCAGCCAGAAACCATGGCAAGATCCAACCAGGCATTCTTCTGTGAAGGCTCATGAAACACATGGTTCCATGATTTGTACAAAAAAGACAAGATTCAGCACTAGAGAGCAAATGCTAACAGACATCCATCCAAACAGTGAGGGCAAGAAAGTAAAACAGCAAACCAAAATATGCCCAATCACAACTAGTGCTGCTACATACATCATCAAACATCAACTAGTGCTCAATACATCACCAAACACTTTACATAGCAATGCCTTGCTACACTCGATCACCATATTCTCTGTTCACAAAATGCAGTGACAGGTCTATCAAATGTATTAGACATTAGACCAAGCCCTCGACCTTGTTTTTGCAAAAGTTTCATTAGATACAAACATGGAATTCATCACATATGAACACAATTAATACATCCTACACTTATTTAGATTAATTGACTTCACTCACAATTAAACAAAATTCATGCAATCTTCCAGATTGTGCTGGTCATAACATAAATTATAACAATGAAATGGGATATTCACCTAATAGAATTTTTTTATTAATTCTTTTATTGACCAAAATGTAACATGTGATCCAGCATCCAGCAAAAATGCAACTGCAATCAGTTAGGTGTTTGGCGTACAGGAAATAAAGATTTATGAGAGACTATATTCTGAGATTTGAGGCAATATTGAGCTTGTATCAGGTAATGTCAGAGTTCCACAAGTGTGAGAGATATTGTTTATTGCTTTTTTTTCAGGATGTCAAATCGCCTGCAATATATCCTCCATGAAGAGCAAACGTTCCCCTTCAAGAAGCGTGAGTTACTTTCCTGGGAATCTTACAGTCCTGAGAATGTAGAGATTTCATATACCAAACTGCAAACGGTATGTTTTACATCCTTCTACAAAAAAACATTTTCCACCCCAATCCATCTCCAGTCTCCTCCCACCCCCCATGAATATGCAACAACAACAGCCAGGCCTCATCCCAAACTAGTTTGGATTGGCTATATGGATCATTTTGCACCATTCCGCGTGATCATACATCAAATCCTCCCAGCCCCCATGAATACAGTTTGAAAACTAAAATATCAGATACAGTCGCCAGAAATAAAAGGTAAGGAAGTTAAACAGTGTATGAAGTTACGCATCAACAACCTGATTGCAGAATGTCCAAGGAGAAAGATGCAAAAGATTCAGAAATTTACATTCATGACAGCAGATGATTCAATTCAGGAGCAAATCATAATATCCATAAGCTTATCAAACATGAACATCATCAGCTTGAGTTGACAAAAGAGCAATAAAATGACATTTCCTGGTGAGTGCTCAAGAATACAAGGGAGATCAACAGTGTTATCACAGATAAAAGAAGGTGGTTCAATAATCATTATCTATTTTTATAACAGTGGACATAAAATTAACTGCCCAACCATGGTTAAATTTCACAGTTCATTCCAAGAATAACTTCGGCAATGAAATTCCAAAGGAATTCATTCAATGTTCTACAGACATTATCTCGTGCTGATTACTATGATTATGTCCATCCTTTTAAGAAATAAATATGGTGCACCATGCTACGACTTAGTCGGAAGGAAAAAATTAGGAGAAAATGGGATGCAAATGAATCATAGGCAGCTAGTCATTGAGAAAAAAACAATCAATTATGAAATGAAAAAAAAAAGAACAATCTTTCTCATTCTTCAATTCAATAAAAGACAGATACAATTTAGCTTGAGCGACAAAAAGCATTCGCACAATATGACTTGTAAGCTGCATTAGACACTGGCTCTACTGCCAAACAGGCTCCAGTTGTGATAGACACCAACACGGGGAAACAGAGAAAAATGATAAATGCATGATGGCACAAAATAAGGAAGCAACAAAACATACCATGACTGCACCGAACACAGGTACCAGACTTCACCTTGCATACATTACAGACTAATTTTCTTCGGGTCTCCTTAATTCCCCCCACATTCATAACTGGCTCCATCTTCGTTAAGTCCTCTATATAGACCTCAGGCGTCCACTGGGAACAAAACAAGTGCACAAACTCAAGAACAGACCCACCATTTTCTACATTAACAGGTTTCAAAGCTCCACCCTCCTTTGGACAAAGCACACAAGACTGCTTGACTAAATCGTTGTCATCACTCTTCTGCTTGCACCATGAACACAACCAAAACTTGTTTACATCCCCTTGCACACCATAACACTTAAGATGAACGGCAACCTTGCAAGAAGAGCAAACAATTAACCTGTTTGAAACATTACCCGTCTCGCCCTTGCAGCAAAAATCACATAATGACAAGTTTCCTTCACAAGGACGACCAACCAAAACCTTCTCCAATCCTGCATCACTGCCTAAAAGCTTCCGCTTCATGGAAGGCCTTTCAGAAGTCAATATATTCCTATTCCTACAGCCTAAAAGCCATTCTACACTGCTAGAAAAATCAGAAACAGAGCAACCATTTGCTTCCTCCTGGGTCAAACACTCAGCTCCATCGCTTTGAGTAGCCACGCTGTCGATTTCCATAAACTGCCCATCCTCTTGACTGCCCTCATCTTTCACTATGAGTTTTTTTCCATTTCCATCCACACAATCCATTTCCACATTATCATTTGCATTCTCCACATTGGCACTTGTGTCAGATTGTTCATTAGTGTTGTTTCCTTCAGCCTTCCCATTCAGATTTTCCTCAGTTTTCACATTTGTGGCAGTAGTCTCAATTCTCTCTATTTTCTCATTTCCAATATAAGGAATATAGAAACACTTAGTATAACCTAAAGAATTAAATAAAGAAGATAGTTCAAACAAAGCATCAATATCAGGCAATGTCAATCCCCTAAAGAACTCTTCAGTCTCGACCCATATATTCCCTCCTTTAGACCTGTCACTCACCCGTGATGAAGACTTCTTGTCCACGCCAGAATGAGACCTTTTATGTTTCTTTCTACTGCCATCTGATTGCCTCAACAAACTAGCCAGCCGGCTAGGCAAAGTAGACAAGATTGGAAAACTTGGAACACCAGAACCAGACGCGTTCTCTGCGACATCGAATGGCGAGTGCACGCTTAAGACCTTATTAGCTTGGGAGAAGAAATCGACTTCGAGTGAAGTCGGTTTCTTTACTGTTGGTTGGGGTATTTCAGGTTCGTTTGCGAGGGAATTGGCTGCCGGAACCCTCGAAACTGAACGGCAAGGCCTCTCATCAGCGCCGCAACCTCCATCAGGACCCCTACCCATCATCTTCTTTCGCCGGTGGCATCGGCCTCCGGTCATTCCCGACGATAGCAACAACAACCTTCTCTATCACCCTCACAACCGTCGCATTCCATCACAAAACCAACCCTGATCCTAATTCCAGTCTAGGTCTAATTCAAATCTCTCGGACCAAAAAAAACCTAATTTTCTAAGCTGAAACTTAACCCTAACCCTAACCCTAACCCTAACCCTAGTTTCGTTCCTTCACGTGCGTAGAGACTTTTAGAGATAGAGAGGATAAAGAGTTTCGCAGCTATTAGGGTTTCAGTTACTCAGGTTCGTGATGTTGGAGATCCGTTTTGTTGTTTAATTTCCGAGTGGTTTTTTGTTTTTTTTCGATTTCGCTTTCGATAAGAGGATGGAGAAAGAGAGATTCGGGTTTTTTGCAGGGGAGAGGACAGCAGGTGTAGGGGTAGATATTTTTATATTGGGTTAGGATACCATGTAGTGACGCGATAAAGAGGTACTCGTGTGGCTGCAGGAATTTTACACGTGACATCTTTCTATATGTCGGTGTTGATAGCCTCGGTGACAATTTACTTATGCGTGGTTTATAGTTGTTTTCGTCCGTTTTTTTTTTTAATGTTTCCCTCCATTTACCTCTTGAAATTTGGTAAATTGGATTAAGCTTGTTTTGGGATTATGGTTTTAATTGTTTTTAAAAGTATTTTTTATTTTAAAATATATTAAAATAATTTTTTTATTTTATAAAATTTATTTTTGATAGTGATATATTAAAATAATTCATAATAATTAAATAATAATAATTTTAAACACAAAAACAATAAAAAAACACTCTAAGTAAGTCGAGGTTAGTTCATGCATGATGCATCTGCTTGCTTGCTCTCATAAAAATGGAAATATTAATTATTAATATAAATATCAATTTGACATCCATGGTTCAATGATTGCTTTTGAGATTCTATGCTTTTATAAATTTATTTTGTGTATTTATATTTAATTATATTAACTCACGAATCCTATTCAAATTTGTTCAAAAAATTGAAATCATGACTCATGAGGGTTAGTGTTTCAATTTAAAACTTGATTTAACTAAACTTGAAATAATCTAGAAATTTAATGGGTTGAATTGATTTATGGGTAATCGGTAATTTTTAAATTAAATAATGTATGAGATTTTAAATTTATAATACCCTGGGTATGTTGGTAAAGGAAATGAGCTTTTTGGTTTCTAAGTTTTCTTAAAAAAAATTGTTATTGAATAAGTTGATAAAGAATCCTCGCGCGCGTGTATTCTTCATTTTTTCTACTCTACTTGAGCAAGAATCATCACAGTATCCCACAGCAAAGGTATATACATTTACAATTAGTTAAGGCCTGGCTTTTCACTGTAGAAATAAACAGTGAATTTTTTTTTTCTTTGATACTTATTTTTTTTTAATTTTACTATTTAATATTAAATTTATTAAATATAGAATTTTATAATTTATTTTAATTTATTTTTTATGAAGTTATTCTCATCAGGTTGTAAATTTTTCGAATTACTCATGTTGACTTGAATCAATTTTTTTCTAAACATTTTTTTTTCAAATTCATCACTCGGATTGATTGAGGATTGAACTCTATATTTTTGTTTGAATTATTTTTTATAGAGTTATCTCAGTCTTCTAATCTAGGTTTGACAAATTAACTCGAGTTTACTCGGGTTATTTTTTTATTATTTTTTATATTTTTTTAAATGTAATCCTTCGAAATTGGGTTGATTGGGAATTTGAATTTTTTTATATGTTTTCTATGTGGTTATCACGATCTTATAACCTGGTTTGCGGGTTATGCTAGTTGATTCGAGGTTTTTTGTCATTTTTAGTTGATTTTTTTTTAATTTCATTTTTCAACAGTGAGTAGATTAAGAATTAGACTTTGTAATTTTTTTTCATTTACATTCTATAAGGTTATCCTGGTCTAACAATCTGGATCACGAGTTTTGTCAGTTGACTCAGGTGGTTTATTATGTTTTTTTTAATTGAGTTTTTTTTTTAATTTCATCCCTCAATATTGGGTTGATTGGAAATTAATTTCATAATTATTTTTTTAACTTACTTTCTACGGGTTATCCAAGTTTTATGCCATGTGTTTAGCAAGTTAACCCAAGTTGACTTGACTCGTTTTTATAATTGAACTTTATTTTAAATTTCATCAATTAACATTGGATTGATTGATTGATAATTTAATTTAATATTTTTTAATTTATTTTTTATAGGGTTATCATAGTCTCGTAATTCGAGTAGTGGAATTGACAAGTTAACTCAGATCAATCTAATATATTGTTATTTCAATATTTTTTAAATAATACACCATCTTGATTTTTCTTAAATCAAATTATATTTTTATTGATAATTTGAAATGCCTTTTAGTCAATCAAGTCGACCGGATAATATAAAATTAATCCCAGTATAATTTAATTTAAAAAAAAACATATTAAAAACACATAAATAATTTTTTATATTATAAAGAAAAGATAACCGACAACAGAGCAAAAACAATGATGTAATATAATCTAACTGACAAGGCTAATGATTATTAGCGATTCTTGCCATGTTTCACCATGTATACTATTTATTTATTCACCTACAAATCATTGCCAAAAAAATATTAAAAATATTGATAGAATATTCCATCAACAAGTATAAAAAATTATGCCATAAAGAAATTTTTGTAATGAAAACAATGACAGAATACTCTGTGATTTTAGAATTGTGTCCCATCAGGTGTCTGTGTATATATATATATCCGATAATTTCTCATGCCCCTGTTCTCGACTTGTTAAAAGTTTTTTTTTTTTTTTCTTGTGCAACGAGCATTAAGAAAAATAATCAATAGTCATTATAATCTATGTGCATGATGAATGCCTACAGTGAATTATCAATGCAATTATTTTATTTTTAGTTTAATGTGGGTGTCCGGACCAGTTTGAGCGTACCTCGACTAATCCCACAGGTCCTGAAAATAACGATCATGTAAGCCTCCAGTGATCATCATATGAGCAATCACAGGGTTCGAATATGAAACCACAGAACGAGCAAATTTTTTTATCCCAAATTTTTATCACTGGACCACCACCTCTCTAGATAGTATACCAATGCAATTATTTATCAGTAAGGTCACTGTATTGTACTCTAAGGCAATGTAAAGAGTTTACCACGATCTCCACGTTTTATTTTTTATTTTTCCTAATTTAATGGCAAGGGAGATAAGGGCAAAAGTTAACGGTGATTTTGTAATTTTATGCTGGCATGAATAGTTTTCGTTTGTTACTTAAGGGTGTGAAAAAATATCAAAAAATCGATTAAACTGAGAAAACTAGAAAAAAATAACTGAAAAAACCAAACTGTAAAAAAACCAGATTAGAATAGTTAAAAAACCGACCGGTTTGGTTTGGTTTCGATTTTATAAGTCTAAAACCAAAAAACCGAACTGAAATTAATAACCAAGTCAAACCGAAAAAATCGAGTCAAACCGAAAAAAACTAAACCAAACTCATTAGAAATTACAAAAAAAACCCCAAGAAACAATGTAGTTTTTTATTTTTAATATAAAACAACCGAAACCGATCGGTTTGAACTAATTTCATTTTTTTTTTTATTTAGTTTAGTTATTTTTTAGGTAAAATCTAAACCGGCCAATTATCCATCACAGACTTACAATACAATAAAGTTGATGAGAAAAAAACTTACAAAAACAATTAAAAGAAAAACATGTTCTGTTTGGTTGCGATCGCAGTTAATGCAGATCGTGTTTGAAAGTGAGGAGTGAAATGATGCAAATAGAGAAAGTTTGGTTGAAACAAATAAAGTGATAATAAAAAAAACCAAATATAGTTTTATTATTACATAGAAATTAAGAATAAAGATAAAGAACGAGAAAGATTTTTTTTTTCCTTAAGCATGCTATATTGTTCTTATATTTTAAAAGAATATAAATTTATTTAAAAACTCGTAATTTTTTTATATTTATATTTTTATTTTTTCAATTAAATATTTTTTATATTTATATTTTTTATTTTAAAACACTAACCACATGTAACTTGAAAAATTTAACCGAGAAAGTTGATTTCACGATTTAAAAAGACCATGGCCACCCCACCATTCCCTTGACGAGGTTACCATTGTTCTAGCTCAAGGGAATTTGTCACTTCGATGTAATTAACATTCTGATTTATGAGTTGATTAGGGGGTCTTTTGTAATCAAACCCTAACTAAGGTAATTTAAGGACTAGAGAAATCCCAGTCTCTTAGGTCATTGGAGCCTAGACAGGCAAGAACGTGATGTTAGGGTTCAATGCCCATTTGTCAATTGTAAGTTCATGTCCAAAAACCAGTTGGCTGTTCTCCACTTGGTACTTGGCTTTTTATTTCCTAGTTGATTTGTTTTTACACATGCAAAACTATAAAAAATTAATATAGCTTTTTATTGACCTTGTGGTTAGCTTGAAGCTAGCTTCATCATTGATCAAATGATTGCTCATACGAAAATAAAAATTATAATAGTACAGTAAAATTAATAAATTATTAATTATTAAAAATATAAATACCCTTGATCCTTAGTTCTCAATAAAATCCTTCATATGAAAAATCATGCAACTAGGCCCTTATTCCTTCAAGTCTAACAAAATTTATTGAATCAAACCTGTAATTTTTTTTCTCTGCTGGAAATCTATGCAAGACAACTTCGTCATGAAATATGTTTCTAGAAATGTGGTAATAATTACTTTACAAAGTGTTTTTCATTCCAAAACACATTAAAATAATATTTTTTAAAAATTATTTTTGACATCAGCACATTAAAATGATTTGAAAATTTCAAAAAATATTAATTTAAAACAAATAATTTTTTTTTAATTTTTTTCAAAAGCACTTCGAAAACACAATACCAAACACACCCGAAACAGGATCAACCATCAACATAAAAATTGTGGATATATATGAATTCAATCCAAACAATCAATTATAAATTGAAAGGTTAAATATTAGGGACTTCATCATCAAAATCAGCAAAATATTAATTGGATTTGGCAGGGACCAATGCTCAGATTATATATATATATATATATAATTCATTATCTTAGGCCTCACATTAATTCATTGACATCAATATCACAGGATTAGAGCAAGTTTTCGTTTCCCCTAGTTACCTCTCATGGGCGGGCACAATGCAAGCCAAATGCCCCTAGTTACTTGCAACGATTTCATAGTTTTCCCTTTGCTCTTCAACCCTGCATGCCTTCTCTCACTAACTTCCAACCCCTCCCTCCCTCTAACTTGATTTATTATAATGGATAGAAATCACATACTCCTTCTCCCATGTCCATGATCCAAGTAGATTTAGAGAATAATGGATGAGATGAACCAAATTTTCCAAAGCTCTCTTCGTGACAATGGTCAGGCGTTATTTAAGGGGAAGAGGAAGGATTTTTTCTTTATAATCAGAACAATTCCACTCATTTATTTCTTGCAAGTATTTATTGTCAAATCCTTATTTGTCGTGTTTTTTTCATATAAATTTTTTAACTATTTTTTTCAAGTTTCATACCAACTCACTTGAAAATTTTCGCTGTCAATAATAAAATCGCTTTAAATTTTATTATTTGTCCATTAAAAATTATGTAGTTAAGTGCTATTTTACCTTGACTAATGATATGATATTTTTATTCACAAATTCATACTTTAATTTATTTATGGTTTTACACTAATTTACCGAGATTCATAATTTTTTTAATTCTATTGTTTTTGAATTGGGATTTAAACAATTTATTATGGGGTTTACATGGTCAATAACAAGAAGACTCAAGCAAATTACTGTGACTTTTTAGCCTAGTTTCTTGACACAAAAAATATGATTGGAAAATTGGGCTGTTTTTTTTTAATATTAATTTTTAATCTATTTTCACATAAAAAAACACCAAATAAACACCCTTATAACCGCAATAAAGTAATTTCTCAATTTAAAATATTTTTAAATCGGTTAAAAAACACAAAATCAAATTAAAAACCCTCTCTTGAACATGATATGTTTTTTTAGATAAACTAAAAACTAAAAAACACCTTAATAACAGTTATCTCGTTAAGTAAAACATATTAACTCTAAATTTGATAATTTTTATCAATGAAATCAAATTAACCAGTTATTTTTTCTTTCCTCACAAATTTTCCAACGACTCTCTCTCTCTTATGAAACATAGGGGCTATAATGTGAAGAAATTAATGTCTTGGGTCAAAATATAAAAATTTAAAAGTAAAGGGATAAAAAATAAAGTGAAAGAATTCTAAAGAAAAAAAATCTTAAAAAGGTGCGTGATGAATATTAAATAAATAAATCCTTCATTTTTGCTTTAATGTCAAATTGTATCCCTGTATTTTTTATTTTTTCAAGCTATAAAACTAGATTTTTTTATAAAATTGAGTATCAATTATTTTTCTTGAGATAATAATAATCTTATATAAAATAAATTATTAAAATCAATTCTTAATTAATTCAACATAAAATATAAATTTAAAAAACATGATAATAATAAAAAAATCACAAAATACTTTAGATCGACACAATATTATAAAAGATGATGAACAAGGAAATCACCACTCTTTTTTTTTTTTTGACGTAGCGTAATTGTGATGCAATGTACTTTTATAAAATTTCCAAAAATATCATTGAGCTACGCGAGAATAGATTTCTTACCAAATATTAACCGAACGGCAAATAAATTCCTTCGTTTCACTGTGACGAGTGTAGCTTTCGGGGGTTAAGTCCGATAACGAAGACTCACCCTCTTGTAGAATGCAAATTTCACGCAATTCATAAGAGCCTGGAACTTTTGAGCAGTAGCAACAGTCAAAGCACTAACCACCGTATCAAGTAACCAAAAAAGCAATCTCGAGAGAGAGATACGAATGGATTTACCGGAGCTGTGGGCAATCCTCGGTCCTGCAGTCGCTGGTGCGGTATTTGGGACTGGATGGTGGTTTTGGATCGACGCCGTCGTTTGTAGCTCCGTTACAGTCTCTTTCGTTCATTACCTCCCTGGTCATCTCTCCTTCTCTTTAATTTTCTCTTTCTATCTCTCAATTTCACGATATAATTATGTATGTGGTTGTTTTCGGATTGATTGATTTTTCTAGGGTTTTGCAACTGTAGGCATATTTGCATCTATTGCAGCTCTGATGTTTAATTGTGTTAGAAAAGAGGATATTGATTACTCTCCTTACGAGGAAGGCGAGTGGAGGTCTGCAATTCCTATCTCTCCCTCCTCCTTTTTTTCTCTCCATTGCTTACGATGTTATTTTAATTCTTCAATTTTCTGTTAGAAACCCCTTTAAGAAACAATATAAAAAAGTAAAAAATCTGGGTTGCATTATTATCTGCTTAGCAACTATATTTTCCGGAAATTTACTTTGAAGGGACATTGTTGTACTATCAATTTATTATGTAGCACACAATGCCTCGGAGCACCACGAGTATTTATTTCTGATTTTGACAATGATCTTGTTATCTCGTGTTCATTCCTGCAACGCTGAGACGTTAGAAGCTATGGTTTTGATATAAAAAAGTGTCACCATCTTAGAGTGCAGTTCAGTGTGCGACTGTGCAAAATGTTTTCTCCAGTGTATTTTTTGTCAAATCTGCTGCTATGCTCAGTGATTTTCAGCCAATTGTATGCCAATAGATTATAGACGGGCATTACAATCTTTATGATGATTGTATTGTTTTCTCTTCTTGTTTCTGCATTTACTTCACCCTTTTGATCTTGGCTTTGTTTGGTGCTGTTGCAATCTTGGTACATGATTGCTAAATTGGATCTTTACCATGCAATCGAATACTTAAAATTGTTATGAGCTGTTATACATTGATGTTATACACACGAATGAACCTGAGAAGCAGCTGTTCTCTTGTACAGGAGATGCAGCAATTTATGATTAATTTTGATGTTATTTTCTCTGGAGCAAAACTGTTAAAAATTCTTGTTTTTCCTTCCTTTCCGAGTGCTGGGTTCTCAATGGAATTGACAGTGATTATGTTAGAATGATCCGAAACCTTTGATGATATAGCACTGTTAATTTATTATGTCTATCTTTTATGCTAAAAGATTTGAATTGAAAATTTAGACTCTCTCCCTCCATCTCTGTTTGAAATAATTTAGAAATCCTCCTAGCAATTGCCACATTTGCTTCTAGATGAAATTGTTTAAATTTTCCTCTTGGCTTTTGGGCTCAGTGTTTGCTAATGCTTCTCTTAATTGCAGATTGAAGCTTTGGCTTTTCTTTGCATATGTCGTCTCCTTCGTCTCTTTAGCAGCATCAGTGGGTTTGTTGATTCAAGATTCAATTGTCAAAACAGGGCCTTCAGTGTGGACAGGAACTGCTGGCGTTTTGCAGTGTGTGTTCGTGCTGATAAGGTAAATGGTTTGTTCTGCGAGTCTCTCATCTGTCGCATACTGTTAGGTCATGATGTTAGTGCCTTTGCTTTGCCATGAACTGCTTATCCTTTGCCTTTGTTTCGTAGCGGTGACTGAAGAATTTCCTGAGTTATTCAGGTTTCTGGTCTGGTCATCTTTGGATGATCTAGTTAAAGTGGCCGTTCATTTTTTTCTTTATTCCTATAATCACTTCACCTAGCCTCTGATGAACATGCAATTTTAGAATTTAGATGATAGTTCCATGCATGTCGATTTGAGCTATGAAAAAGTTGTTGTCACTTGGATCTGCTGGTCTACCTCTCTCTGTCACAATAACAATTTCATGCTGGAGATTCAAATAGGCATAACAATGTGGATTCACATGCGCAGTCATGTCCATTTTAGAGATGTTATTTCACATTGCCTGAACCAATTTGGATGTACCATTTGCTCCTTCTCTTTCTCATTGTTTAAATGATGTCCCCATTCTTTCTTGTTTCCTGCAGTGGGCTAATTTATTGGACCTCACATTCTGAATGAGTTGTGGTGATAAGTACATTTACATGTTTGGAGCTTGGAATCATGACGGAGGGAGTTGGCAGTGCATGTATCCTTACTTAACCCACGGGACAGAACATACTTCTACATTGTGTAAATTTTTATCCTGTGCTAACAATATTGAGCATAAAAGCTGACCCGCGGAACTTTTCTGGAATTTGAGATGTTTGGTACGTAATAAATTGAAATCTCATAAACTCTGGTGTTTCTTCAATGGCCTTGTGCAGAAGCCAAATTCTATTATTTTCAGGTTGTTCACACAATTAGTCTCAGTTTCGTCACAGAATGCTCAAAATACTATTACCTCTTTCAGTTTGCCTCGGATCCCATGCTATTGTTCATGTCTGGCTCCCCCCTTTTGTAATACGTCATTTTTCTTTATTATGATGCTTTTCTAGTTTCTTTTCTTTATAAATATAATATTTTTTCCTAGTTTATTTTTTGGATTCAATATAATTAATGTTTTCTAGTTTTTTTCCATATAAAGGTTGTAATAGCCTTTTAACAAGTGGAAACGTGGATAAATAAAATTAATTATTTTAAGAATCTTTCTATACTTATAGTGTTTTTGGTCTTTGAGAGTTTTGACTTGTAACAAATTTTTTTATCCCTTGCTCTTGACCATGTCAAACTTAGGGTTGGTAATTTGTTTATATTTATTTTTTATATACCTATCAAGGTCTTAAAAAATATTTTGATATCGGGTTAGTAATCGATTTAACAACAAAAGATTTTGATTTTATTGTTTTCAAGAAATTAAAAATGAGAGTATTAAAATTAAAAAAAAAATGGCACATTTTATTTTTAAAAAATAGTGGTCAGTCTTTTCTTTTTGGTCATCAACATTTTTATCTTTAATTTGATTCTTCAATAAATGTGTTATTCTTCAATAAATGTGTTTATTGGAATTTGAGGTTGGTGATTTGTTTTAATATATTTTTTATATAGCTACCTCGATCTTAAAAACAAAATTTTTTTTATTGGATTAGTGTTCGATTTGATTTTATTATTCAAGGAAAATTAAAAATAAATAAACCAAAATTGAATTAGAGGAGGAATTGGGAGGCTTTTTAACACACACACATGAGTGTCTGAGCACTTATGCTAAATTTCCTCTTTGGTCCTTTTAGTCGGGACATAAAATGATTTAGTTTAAAACTTTATTTTACTTGTATTTTTATCTATGAGTTTGAGAGAGAGAGAGAGAGTCATCTAATTACGAAGAAGAAAATAGAAGGTTGATGGATTGTCATTTCTTGAAAACGAAACTAGTTATTCTTTGTATCAAAGAGTTTTATTTAACAAAGAAAGTTTCTTTTAGATTTTTTCTTGTAAAAAAAAATAGATCAAGCCTAGTGATTTTTTTCTGCCGAAGTTGATTTTTCATATTTGATTGATTAAATGCTAATCCAAGACTATAAATAGGTTTATTAAGGGTCCTATGGTGTTTTTAGTTGAAAAGTAAGTGAAAATGGATTTTTTCAGGCCTAAAAGATGACAACTCAATTTTCGGCTAATAGAATAGCAAGTGACACCTTGCCTGCCACAACAAGCGATGTATCTTTATCTTTGAATTTTTTTTGTTGATTTTATTATTTAATATTGTTTTTTTTACTATTTTTTTGTCAATTACATTCTTCAACATTTGGTTGGTTTTTAATTGAGTTTCATAATTTTTTTTATAGGTTTATTGTCGTCTCAAATAAAATTCTTATAGTTGATGCTTAATTTTACATGCGTCTGTTTTTTTGTTGTTGTATGACTACATAAAAAAATAGTTTTAGAAAAAAACATTGTTATTAAAATAAGTGGAGTCTATGATCCAGATCACGAGTTTGACGGATTAATTTGAGTTAATTGAGAATTAAGTTTCATAATATATTTTATTTTTCTTTCTATTGGGTTATCGTGATTTCAAACAAAAGTTCGATATTAGGTTGATGCTTGATTTTGCAATTATTCTTTTTAATTATCAGATAATTAAATAAAAAATATTTTAGAAAAAAAGTTATTAAACTCAATGAAGTCCATGACCCGGGTCATTCGTTTGGCGGGTTAGTTTGGGTTGATTAGGAATTAAGTTTTATACTTAGTTTCAATTTGTTTTTTATACAGATATTGTAGTCTCAAGCAAGTATCTCAACATTGGGTTGATGATAGGTTTTGCGAGCAACTATTTTTGTTAGCATATAACTATATATAAAATATTTTAAAAAATTATTAAACTCAGTGGAGTCCATGAACTAGGTCGCATGTTTTGCTGGTCAAACCACAAAACCTGAGTCCAATATATCAATGTTTTAATCTTGATTTTTTTTTTTGTAAAAACCAAACCACATTTTAAAAATCATCAAAGTTGCTTTTAGAGTCACCAAATTATGTTAAAAAAACTTCAAAATAGTTTGATTTGAAAACTTAGATAAAAATTAAGGTTAAAAAGTTTCAATGCTAACCTAATAGGTTGAGTTTAATGACACGAGCAAAAATTTCCCTGTGACTTGGAGAGTTTTTTTTAATGTTTAAAAATATTTTTGTCCAACTCACAACGGAGCATATGCTATTTATTAACATACTTAGATAGTATTTTTTTATTATAATTTTTTAAAAATGAAACTTGATTAAGAGATAAAGATTATGATTTTTGTTGTTGCTGGAAATGTGCAGGCCATAACGGAAATGTTCATGAGAATTTTAGTATGGCCCAGCGAAGCGCACGGCACATCCAGTGAATATGCTAAAAGCTCTAGTTCTTGGAAAATCTTTTTTAATTTAACAAGGCAACATGCCTTCAGAAATCATGTCAACTAGTCATTTAATTAATTGATATCATAGATTGCTACTCAGTTACAAATTTAGGCATGCAATTTTGATGGTGACTAGCGATTGCTTAAAACTTGGCCTGGTTTTAAAGATTCGTTTTAATTTCATTTGGGATTTGATCAAGAAAGCAACGAAGATTACCTGTACATTAACCGAGCACAATTTTGGTCATTAAAATCTCGAGATCAGAAAGATTTTCTTGAATTTGAAGGAATCAATGGCTAACCAACCACGTTATAAATCTTGCCATGTGCATATAAACACACGATAAAGGAATCGAAAAGTCTCAAAACAAAGTAGCAGACAAGCAAAAGAGGAAAATCTCTGCTTAGACGACATAAAGAAATAAGAATCTTTACCACAGCAGAAATATTTATCTGTTTAGGTCCTTCAATTCCCTGTTTGACCTCTAGACAAAATATTTGCTCTAAAAATCTTGGTCCCGTCGATATAGACACACACATACATTCTTAGCTCTGTCTCTCTCAGTTTTCAGAATAAGACAAAGTTAGGTCTTGATGGAGTCCCCACCGTGTAAAGCAATCTTTCTAGTGGCAACAACATTGCGGGTCCTTCTGCAGATTCCGTTTATCAGTGAGCTTCATCTTTCTTGTTTTCTTTTTATTTGTTCTTCAATAGCATGTGTAAGACTAGAGTCCGATTTTCTCGTTCTGAAAGACTAAGGACACACATTTCGTGAGCAAAGGAGACTAGACCAGACCGAGAACCATGTCCCATGGAAGAGGGTGGCCCAGAAATTTAGAAATAGGACCGGAAAAAACATGCTTCTTTTCCTCTCTCATGTATACACCAAGAACAACTTGAGTAAAACTATCATTCTCAAGCCCTGTTCAGTCCCACGAACTAAACACTGCCTAAAGGTTTCATCTTAGGCATTCCTCTGTATTTGAGCCCTAGAATTAAAATGCTAATTTTTAATGATCATTGCAGGTGCAATTGGTATTAATTATGGACTGAATGGAGACAATCTTCCAGCCCCACCAGCAGTTGTAGGCCTTTATGAACGATGCCACATTCCATCTGTTCGGCTCTTTGAACCAAGACCAGAAGTGCTTCAAGCATTGAGAGGGAAGCCTTTACAAGTTATTCTGGGTACAAGAAACGAGGACATACAAAGCCTTGCAACAACCCTTGATGCAGCTAATTCATGGGTCGCCGCTAATATTGTCCCCTACAGATCTGATGTTAACTTCACTTATATTACAGTAGGCAACGAGGCGATTCCAGGGGCTATGTCACAATATATCGCACAGGCCATTGCCAACATGTATACTGCACTTGCTGATGCAGCCATTACTTATATTAAAGTGTCGACTGTTGTTCCGGGAAGTTCACTTTCAATCTCTTACCCTCCATCAGCTGGTGCTTTCACTCATGAAGCAGCTGCTGTTATAAGTAGCATTGCACCTATTTTGTTGAACCACGGAGCATCCCTCATGCTCAACGTGTACCCTTATTTTGCCTATGCCTCGGACACAAATAGTATGTCATTGGACTATGCCTTACTCAGGCCGGGGGCTCCGTTAGTCGGCGATCAAAACCTTGTGTATGACAATATCTTTGATGCCATGGTTGATGCATTTTATGCAGCTTTGGAGAAGATTAGCGAGCCTGGTCTTACGGTTGTTATATCTGAGAGTGGCTGGCCTACTGCTGGGAATGAACCTATCACAAGTCCAGAAAATGCACGGACATATAACAGAAACTTGTTGAATCATGTACAGGAAGGAAGAGGCACTCCACGGCGGCCAGGCCAACCTCTTGATGTCTACTTTTTTGCAATGTTCAATGAGGATCTAAAGCAGGCTGGGATTGAGCAGCATTGGGGTTTCTTCTATCCAAATATGCAGCCTGTTTATCCATTTTGGCAATGCTCGTGAACGAAACCATTGCATAAGCTATAGTACCATTACGTTCTCGATTTATTTTTATCTTCAAAATATTTTTCATGATTAATTATGTACCGTGGAAAGTTTTTTTTTCCGTCAGCCAATAAGGATTAAAAAAGTATAATTTTTTTTACTGTTAGCAACTTATAGCCACCAAATGGTTAAGTCCAACCTAAGACAAACCACTTTTCTATTATTTGAATTTTTAGCTATCTTGGTATAACATAGAGACAATTATTAGTAATATATTAAAATAATTTTTAATATTAACATATTAAAATAATCTGAAAACATAATTTTTTTTAATTTGAAGTAAAGAAAAAAATAAAAAACCTTTTTTTTTCTTTTTTAATAGAACTCAATTTGTGATTGTTTTTTTTTTTAATTGTATGTTTTAAAACAATTTGGAAAAAAAATTATGTTATTAAGCTTTATAAAGTCAATTAACATGTTTGCGGGTTTGACGAGTTGACTCGGTTAACTGATTTTGCTGGTTTAACTCTTTTTTTAATTAATATATATTTTTTAAAATTTTATCCTTCAATATTAGATTGATTGAGATTGAGATACATAATTTGTTTCATTTTGCTTTTTATGATGCTATCATGACCTACAAAAAAGTCTTGTTATTATGTTGGTGTTTGATTTTACAATCATCTATTTTTGCTATCATATAATTATATAAAAAATATTCTTAGGAAAAAAAATAATTAATCCCGATGGAGTTCATGACCCGGTTCTTGAGTTTGACGTGTTGACCTAGGTTACTCAATTCACATGATTGACAGGTTTACTCATCAAACCTGATATGTTTTTTTTTTTTGTCTTTTAATTCTTTTTAATTGATTGTTTTTTCAATTTCATCAATCAATATTTGATTGGTTAGGAAATAGACTTCATGACTTATTTTTATCTGCTTTCTATAGGCTTATCATGGTCTCAAACAAACATTTATTCCAGGGTTAATGCTAGATATTATGAGCATTTATTTTTTATCATATAATTAAATAAAAATATTTTTAAAAATACAGTTATTAAACCTGTTAGAGTCTATGACCCTGTTCGTGTGGTCACCGAGGTTTATCTAATGTGTCATTATCTTAGTACTTTTTTAAAAAATTATCTTGGTGAAGTTTTTTTAAAAACTAAGCCATATTTTTACTAATCAATTCAGGTTGTTTTTAGACCCATGAAATAGATCGATTTTCATTGGATCAACTCTGATACGATTTAATTAGAAATTTAAGTTAAGTAAGGAGTTAAATTAGGAGGTTTGAAGATTGACTCACTTGCCCGGGTTTAATGACATTGTCAAGGAATTTCCAGTGCCCTGGACATTCTTTTTAAATTTTTTAAAAAGCTTGGTTCGACTCAAGACGGATCGTGGGCAACAGATTAGTTAAAGACTAAAATTGAAAGTTGATCCTCGTAGTAAAAAAAATAAAAATAAATAAATACACATGTAAATATTTAATAAGTAAAGGTTACAACAGTCATGCTAATTAACAATAACATATATGCAATAAACTACGAGTCCATTTTTAAAGTAAATTTTTATTTAATTACGTAGAAATAAAAAGGTTTCAAAAGAGTTTGAAAGATTAGAATTTTAGAGAAAAATATTTTTTTTATTAACAACATGACTTTTGAACCGTTAACACTTAAATTCTAACTTGTTATAAAAATACACACATAAAAAGATATATTGAAAATCATAATAACCTCATTCCCAGCCTCTAAAAATAAACAAAAAATACTTAACAAACCTTATATAAAGGGAAAAACCTCATTCAATGAACTCTCCTAACAAAGATAAACCCATTGACGTTTTTTTCTCGTTGATTCAATGTGGTTAGCCAAAATCCTTTTATCTCATATTTCCCTTCCTTAGTGACTTACTATCTCCTCTCGACATTCAAGACTGTAACGCGACGAATTAAAATAAAGTTTTTAAACCAAAATGTACTATAATTATAAGGATTAAAAAAGTAAAAACAGAAAACATTAGGGATAAAATTCAACCTTTACAAAAGCTTAAAGGACTAAGTTGAATTGTTCTCAACATGCAAAGACACAGCACGAGGAAATGAAGTTTTGGGCTACAAGGACCAAAATGTAAAAATAAAAAACTTGAGAGATGGAATTAGTTTTTGGGAAAATTACACTTTACATCTCGTAATTTAGTTTTTTTTTCACTTTGCCTCCATTTTTTGGGAAATTAAAGTTTACATCTTAGGCAACCCAATTTTTAAATTGAACAAAAAGATCAAATTGCCCTCACATATAAGAAATTATCTCTCTTGAAACACCATTTGTCTCTTTTGTTGCAGATTTGAAAACCCAAGACATAAAATTAAAATTAGTTAAAAAACTCACCTAAATTTGAAAACCCTAGGCATAGACTTACAAACATCTTTGATTTTGGAGACGTGGAGCCTTAACGAACATCACTGATTTTGAAGATCTGAAACCCTAAACATAAAAAAAGTGGAATTATAGTTGAGTTCTCGAGAACCGATTTATTTTTTCTAATAGGATGAAGGGTAAAAAAATACCTAAATTAATCTCCTTTAATCAAATAAAACTCACTAACACCAAGAGCAAGATCAATTTATTTAGTTGTTAGAATATGAAAAATCAACAATTTTCTTTCTCCTCCCATATACTCCACCAACTCTCTCTCCCCTTATAAAATCTAGGAACTGAAATGCGAAAAAATATGAAGTTTAGAATTGAAACATCAAAACCAAAATAAATAATGATAAAGAAATGACAAATGATAAAACTTTGGGAACTAAAACTTAAATCTAGGAATCGAGTGTTGATTTTGCCGAGACCATTTTTTTTATATATATAATTTTGTGAGTGCGAACTGACTATACCTAAACATGGGTTAGAAAAGAGAGGATTTTTTTTTAAAAAATTTTGTGTGCAAAAATGTCTAAAAACAAAAGGATAACACGCTTCGGATGGAAATTAAACTCCATACTAAATTTCTTCTTATTCATGTGGAATTTGTGCCTAAAATATTGACATGAATTGCTCAAAATGAGATGAGAACACAAAAAATACTTGCATTAACTAAACTGAAAATGATGCCTTCAGATTTTCTCTCTTTCCGTAAAATTGGCAAAAAACCCATAAGCTTTCTTTGTAGAATCAAACCCTTTAGCGAAGAAAAGTGAAAAAGACGAAATACCCCCAAACGATGTAGCGATTTCTCCCCGACAAAACAGCTCTAACCTACCCTTCTCCCAAACCAACCAACCTTAACATCTTGAAAATTACCCTATACTGGGAAGGCAGGATTCGGGGCATCTGTAACTTAGTGCACTATTTGCAAAATGCAGAGTTCCAACCAAAAATTCACCCCCTTCTTCCATTCGCAACTTACCAGCCTTCTTAAAAAAAAAGAAAAAAGAAAGAAAGAAAGAAACTAGCAACCTGTCATCAAAAATCGGAATCTCTTGGGTCTACTGTTTCAGAGATCAGCATTAAGCATCTGATCCAGAGTCAGATGAGCTGGATGCAAAGGAAGCTCCACCCAAAGTCGCAGCATGGCATTCATTCGGCTTTTGCAGCATACCTCGACACACTTTCAGGGACGGCTTCTTTGTAATATACTGCGAAGTGAAATCATGAAAATCAATACAACGGCATTTACATATTTGTAACAAGAGACTTCTAAATACAAGGATTTTGAACAGGATAATTCAAAAATTGCAAGATTACTGTTCCAACATTCAGCTGGTGAATCAGATGACAATAACCTTGTTGCATGAAAAATTGGGGCGACAGCTTGAAGCAGTTGCAACCAAAGTTTCACATTTTTTTGCCCAAAAAAGTAAAAGTGCAACAGAACAACAATCCACATAAAAAGATCAAACGGATATTTTTAAACTTCATAGAACCCAAGTAAAATGGGCCACACCTCGGTAGCATGACTTCTCAATGAATAAACAAGAAAAGAGCTAATGGTATTTACCTCTTGCAAGAAGGCATTAATCTCTTCCTCTGTGAGTCCTTCTTCCTCCCCTGAATTTTCCTCCCACCCTAGAGAACGAAGGAAAGAAACCTCTTCCTCAGAAAATCTTTGAACCTCTTCTAAGGTCCCACCATTGCTAGTCAGTTCAGCACCATTCTGAACAGCTTGAGGACTTGCAGGAGCACTGACAACTTCCTTAATTACTTCACAAGATTTCTCACTGGCCGGAGACAAAACAACAGATGCTGAATCTGCAACTGAAGAAGTGTTCATAGCAGTTTTCTTCTTCAGGTCATTAAAGAAATTATTCCTGCTCTGGGTTCTCTTTTCCCCACCAAATCCTGAATTTAAATTCAAGCTAGTTGGCTTGCGATCCACTGAAGAAATCTTTGGGTTGTTTGGACTCCTCAGAGGCGGAGATGGAACTGAAGGAGCAGCAAGTTGACTATTTGCAGTTCTGCTGGAAGTATTTGGACTAGCAGCATCCTTTGGAGAAGGAGAGACACCATTTTCCCATACCGGTTTGAGAACAAATAGCTTCCCCGATGTCTTTGTTGCATCAGATTTTACATGTACCCCTACAGAAGATTGATTAGCAGGGTGCAATGAAGACTGCTGTTGTGAGCTCTTGGCAGCCATATTCATCTCACCAGGTCTGATTCCTGTTTTAGGCTTTGATTTATCAGATGAACTGAGAACCTGAAAAAAAGAAAATTAGCTAGCGGTTACACAATTTTTTTGGTTAAAAAAAGTAAGGAAGAAGAATCAAGGGCTGCAGTAATCACACGTGTCAAAAAATCAGTGTGTGCATGTGTCCTAAATTATTGACATCTGGGACAGCTAGCTAACTCCATGCAAATTCATTCATTGACATTCTGGACATAGTAAGAGATAATAACTCAGTCACAACCTGAATCACAAAAGTCAAACACAAAGCACATAAGGAAACTGTAGCATTCAGTAGTCGGAATAACCAAACAAGAGAAAGAGGCTAGCTGTAGTAAACAAGAAACTATTGTCTCTAGATAATGGTTCAACACTGACAAAATGTTCACACTTTCACAAGATCTGTTTGTGAATAAAAACTTCCGTTATCCTCGAAACATCATCTGCAGTCCATGCATCAATATATAAACAAATTCTGATATTTGAAAATTAAAATAACCTAAGCATCAATGCAGAAAGGTAACAGAGTTGAAGGTTTGCAAAAGACACAAAAGTGAGAATGTGCTTCAAGCTTTACCAGTCAAAAACACATACAAAAGGAAAAAAGTTGAATTAGAAAAGAAGAAACTGATCAAGGTTTCCTATCCAATACTTGATCCTTTACTTCTAGCGGTATATTAATGGGTCTTGAAAAATAAAAAAAACCCTTCAACAATGTAGATCAAGACAAGCTAACCATAAGAAATGCAAGCTAATGAACCTTTTCCCAGTTGTTTTTCACCTTATCAATTAAAATAAAAAATCAGATGCACACTAGAAGGAACATTTCCACAATAATCTAAGCAAATCATACCACCCACATAACTGAGAGTCCAAACTTTCAACATTCTCCACTACAAAAGAAAAACATAATTCAAAATCCCCCATGACAGTATGATCATAAAACAGAAAAAAAATAAATTCAGATCTATAACAGAACATCAAGCTAGCAAACTTCATTTACTCATAAAATCCTGCAGGACCTTTGAACATGGATGTATGTGGTGCAGAACGGAGTGCGCATGCATGCATGCACAAACACACGCACGCACGCACAAACGCATGCACGCATTGCCTGTATAGATGAGATAGATTATCAATGGAGAAGAGAGCAACACAAAATAGTCTCAGAATCAAAAGGATAATCTGGTAACCAATGTCACATTCCATTAAGAACATTATCATCATTCCCTAATCAGAATCAGGAAATGTAGCAATAAATCAACTAATGCAACTAATATGCTGTCAAAAGCAATAGTATTAGTGGGTTTGATCAAAAGTAGGTTCATAAGCAGGTAAAATTTTCAAATTAATTACAGAGGAAAATTGGGCTATATTCCTGGGAAAAGGACAAACATCCAAAGCTCCAGATGAAGAATGAAGCCTTTATTATTCAAATGCTGATCAGCTTCTATTATTCAATGCTGATCAGCTTGCAACATACAAGATGTTAGCAAAAGGATACATCTGCAGATAAAAGGTTAAGCACAAGGTTTGATGATTTATCAGTGGCCAGCACATTAAAACTACCGAATTGTACAGCTATAAAACAAGCTCTCATAAATTCAGATGTGGTTCTCTTACCAAATTCTTAGGCATAGAGGGAGTCACAGGTATTAACTGCCTTGATTGCTTAATAGCCAATTCCTCAAGCCTTTGTGTCTGGACAGACAGCTGCAAGATTGAAATAAATACCTCATTAGACAAACTATGGTCTATAGCTATGAGTGATATAATAGAAGGCAGGGCATAGGAACCTTGCTCAATTACCTGTGGAGCAGTGCGAGTTCTTAATGGAGCTTGAGTCAATGCTTCAGCCATATTGAGACCAGCCATTACACTTGAAGTGCCAGATGAAGAAGCAGCAACAGTCTGTGCAGTAGATGAAGAACTCGTACTGCTGTTTCCAATAATAGTTGGCACCTCTGCCAGAGCTGATGTCCATCCCTCTCCACCAATCAAAGCAGAACTACCAACAGGCAAGTTCTGAACACTTGAGCTTAAACCAGGAGACGAAACTCTTGCTATATCAGGCACTCCTTCCCTATCCTCATTTCCAAGTGAGGGAAAATCCTTTTCAAATACTGCCTTCTGACTGCTACTACCAAAACTACCCCCAGAAACCAAACCATTGCTGTTCGCGAGATTGCTGCTGCTCCCATTTTTTAATTCCGATGCAGCTCTGCGCAGCATCACCTCACTGTGTTTCCTCGATACCATTGAATGGGAATGGCGCAAGGTGTCCTTCTCGTTCCTACTGGTTAATATGCCTCCCAAGGGATCAGAAGAGTCTCTGTCCCAATGGTCTCCAAAACTTGATCTCTCTTTGTCCCTTTCTCGATCTTTATCCCGGTGACTTCTACTAAAACTACTGTAAGGATGCTTTGCAGACCCATTGATAGAACTTCTCCGTGAATTAGATGAAGATTGCCGATCCAGAAAAGCAGAGCGAGGGGAATCAAAATCATTTATGCTCTTAAAACTCCTATTTCTGGTGTGATTTCCCAATGAAGAGACATCTATCCAACAAATTAACCAATTAACACCCATAACAAAATCTAACAATTAATGCAAGCCCCTTAACATGACCAAACACAAAAAGAACAGAAACAATACCACATGCAATCTATAAAAACACAATTTAAAAACTTGGAAAATAGAAAAGTACCTGAGTGGGAAGAAGACGATGCGAAGTGGTGGGCTGAATTGCCAGCCCCAGAAACACTGCCTGGACTTCTCAACCATTCTGGTACTAATGAGGGCTCACTTCTTTCCATAAGTACGAGCACTTAACATCATCAGATCCAACAAGAAAAAAAAGAAAACACTTCTCAATCTTCTTCACCCCCTCTTAAGAGAGCTATTATCCTATACAAAACCACTATACCGTGTAGCTCCTAACCCTACTTTTCTCTCCTAAAATAAACACCATTCTTCCAATGATTAAACAATCACCAACTAACCAACTCTCGAATTATCTATCCTGTACATCTTTTCCACCACATATTAATCAAAAGCAAAAAGATTTTGAAATGACACCAAGCTTTCCCTCTCTTTTCTACACTTCCATCTTTTATTAAAAGATGGATTTGCAGATAAATATCTCTAATATCACCACAAACTCAACAGGCACTCATCTTTAACAAGAATCCCAATTCAACAAAAAGTCCAAGGCAACATCCAAAGCAAACCCACAATTCTAAACCAAGAGTTCACTCCCATAAACCAGTTGAAATTCAATGACAACCCCAGGAAAAAAAAGAAGGCAGAAAAAATTGAAAACCCTAGTTCATACACTTGTGTATCTCTAATAGCGTAACTGCAATGCCCTAGGGTTTGTTACATGAACAAATTGAACAAGAATAATAGAGAGCGAAATAAACACACAAGGTCAGAGAGATAATAGAGAGAAGTACTAACCCTAGCAAAAGGAAAGGCTATATCTCTACAGCCTAAAACGTAACCGTTTCAGTAACCGCTCCGCGAAAATTAAATTTGTTTATCTTGTATTTTTAATATTCTCTCCCAGAAATCTTTAAAAAAAGAGAGAGAGTTTCAGTGCTTTAGATAGAAATAACAGAGACAGAAGGCAATTCTTGTTATTGAAGAGAAGGGGATTTCAGTGTTAATGCGAGAGAGATGGGGGGTTTCTTCTATTTCTGTTGTTGCTGAGAGAGGAAATTAGGGTTTTGTTTGGAGGAGGAGGAATGGAGAGAGGCGTGATTTCTGTTAGTTTTGGATACTGAGAGAATGAAACGTATGAAGAACAGCTTCTTCTCTCCCTTCTTCTTTCTAAAATATTTTTACTATTGTTAATTTGTTATTATTATTTCAATTAATAAAATAAAAAATAAAAAATAAAAAATAATTTTATTTCAATTTGTTTCTTTATGGGCCTAGTCCGAATATCACTATGCATGTTAGATTTACTTGGACTTTCTGGGACTGGACCAATGCATGTCTCTATTGTGATCTGTTGTTATTCGTGGAGATTTATCTTGATTTTTTTTTATTAGAAAAGATTCTTATTTTCTTCTCTGGGCAGAATAAATTGTTATTTCATTTATTATAATATAATTCTTATCTACACAAAAATAAATAAACTCCAATTACAATAATTTAGGCAGTCTTGATAACTAAAATCTTGACTAGCATGGCGTTAGGTCTAATAAGTGTTTGGCTAAAATATAGATAATTCGATTAATTAATATTGTGAGTAAACTTCACGTGTCATGCTATGTTTGTGTGATTTTGTTTTGCGGTGTTAAATTGGAAGATCATACAGCGACTACTTTCCTGAGGATAATAATGCTCAGTGACTAAAAAGTATTATCTGATCATTGCATGTTTATGATTTGATTTTCTCGATTGGCGGAATAGAATTCATCTACGGATGATCCAAGAGGGCGTGAGTCAAATAAAAGTTAAAACTATAGTGATGTTTATTATTATTTATTTATTTATTACTTTTGTTAAAAAAAAAAAACCCTAAAAAAGCTCAGAGTGCGTGTAGTTCTGGCCCTGGAGTCGTTGAGTGGACGAGTGGTTTAAGAAGGGTGTTTCATGGATGCATGTTTGACACCTCTTTTGTTTTATGTCAGTGCTTGAGGACGTGGCTGAATAGCCACCTCTAAGGAACCCTGTCAAACTTGAAAGGGAATGGAGAGGAGATGTGAGAGAGGGGATCAATGATTTTCGATCCCTTTAGGAGGACTGGAAGCAAAAAACAGATGGTTGGGAGTAGCGAACAACCTTGGTCAATAGAGTTTTTTTTTTTTTTTTGGCTTAGGTTTTGATTGTAGATTTTGGTTTAGTGGCTACCATTCTTGACTGCACTTTCTTTGTTTGATATCAGGTTTGGTGTTGATTGGTGAGAAAAAAGGCATGTTACCCCTGTCGAAGATCTTTTCCCCTGTAAGAGATCAAGACTAGCATGGCTAAGGTACAAATTAACCTTTTATTCTTATCTTTTCTTTAGTTTGGTTTGGTTTTTATGCCTATTTGTAATCATACTCAATCCCATGCCCATTTTTCCTTCTCATTCTCATATCGTTTTTCCCTTTTAGGGCTTCAAAAAGCTAGAAGTCTCCACCGCCATTACCATGAGAACCAAAGTAACCCCAAAATATCTCCAACCTCATTTAAAATGGTGTACACTTGATTGCTTGGATTGGTCTCATTCGATTTTGGGTTTTTTATTTTGCAGTGGAAAAAGAAGTATATGGGGAGATTAAAGGGAGCGTAGAAAGATATGGCAGAGGTTTAAGTACATTTTCGATTGTGGTCTTATTTTTTTAGCCTGTTTTAAATCAAACGGTGGATTATATAGTTTTCTCTTATGTTTGATTAATCAAATGGTGGGTTTTATCTAGGCATTTGCAATCTAAATCTGATTTATAATATGTTCTACCTTTTCCTTTGATCCGTGAGAGAAAAGCTTCAGTTATTGTAACAACTTCTGTGAATGGGCACCTTGCAGCAGTTGTTGTAACAACTTCTGTAAATGGGCACTTTGCAGCAGTTGATGATGCTGTTTTTTAACGAAGCTTGATGTTGAAAGAGGTTTTGGGGATAAACATGGCATGCTGTCATCTCAAGAATCAAGAACTTTTGTAAATCTTGGTGTTGTGCTTAATATTTCCATGATTGGTCATGAATCTGATAAGGTTTCTTTTGATTTCTTTGTTTGGAGTGGAAAATATGTGGAATGCTTGCTTCTCGTGAGTTAGAAAAATGGGCAGAGAGGGTGCAGTCACTTGTGGAAAGTTTTTTTTTTTATTTCTTTGATATTTTTTTTTCATTGTCTTATGTTGGTTTTAGATTATTTCTCTTCTAACTTTTTGCTTTCTTTTTTCCCTTTGTCATGCATGTTTCTTTTCGGATGCTTGGGAGGGGGTTGTGATTTGGTTTATTTTTTTTTTAGGAAGGTCTCCTTCCTTCATTGATTCAGGCTTTGTTACCGTGTTTTTGAGTTCTGGTCGTGATTCAAGTATAATTAGAAAATTCCTTTTTATCACTTTTTTATGGGTTTTTTTTCCTAGTTAAAATCTATTATCTTAACTGATTGGTTCATGGGCTTAGAAAGAGGTGGGTAGAAGTTGGCTTTGATTTTGGGTTCTGGGATTCTATTTTTTGGGAAAGCCTTTATTATTTTTTTATCTGATGTGCTTATCTCAGGGGAAAAAAAAGGTTAGAGGTTGAGTTTTAGCGGGATTAGTTCTAGCTTTGGCTAGTTGTCTCCTTTTTCATATATGTGTTTTGTTTGTGAAAAAAAAACTATGGCTTTTTTTTAGGAGTCTACATCCTTTATTGATTGAGGGTTTTGTAAGAGATATGCTCTGATCATGTTTCTTCTGTTCTTTCTTTTTTTGACTGGTTAGAGTCTATTATCTTAATTGGTTGGTTAATGAAACTAGGAAGGGATGGGTAGAGGTTAGCTTGGGTTGGGATTTTAGGATTACATTATGGGTTAGGCGGCCTTTGTCAGTTGTTGTTTGATGTGCTTGTCTCATTAAAAAAGTTATAGTTTGGATCTTAGCAGGGGGTGGCTTCCAGCCTTGGAAGGCTATCTCCATTCCATGTATGTGTGTTGTTTAAGTTCAAAAAAATAATAATCTCACTATCCTCCTACCAGCTGTTACATAGTTAACATAAGAGTTAATGAATATAAAATCTGAATTCTCTGTGGATGATGAAGTTTGTATAGGATCTCATGGCGATTTACTGTTCACTTATGATCTGTCTTTTTTTTTCCCGGAGTAGGATACGTTGCTTTGGTTTATTTCTGGTCTTTCCATAAGTGTTTTGGTTATTGCGGTTGTTCTGTTTAGGTGAAGCATTTTCCTGGCAATTTGCTTTTGCTTATCCCACTTTACACAGATCATTCTTTTTTTCCCTTACCTGTACTTCCTTTTCAATTTCGTTGGCGTTTCTTTTATGCCTTTTGTTGTTGTGGTGGTTCTTATTTATCTTTGCCAGGGAAAACTATGCTTGGATGGTTGTTGCTGTTTATTCTTGCACTGTTTTTTTTTTTTCTGGGTTCAGCTTTATTTGTTTATGAGTCAACTTGGGGTTTTCCGCTATTGTTTTTTTAAACGGTGCGACATGAACGCTTTTGTATCTTTTGCTTAATAGATCAACTAACATGCAATCATTGTCTTTATTGCCTTGTATTCGAAACCTTGGCATCTTGTGAACTTTTTTTCTTTAGCAACTTATAAAGCCTGTTGTTCATCAATTGAAATTTTGAACGCTGCTGTATCATTTGCATTTTCTTTTGATTTTTTTGTTGCCTTCTATCATTTTTCCGTTGCATGTGCCATTTGGTTCTTCGCATGGTTTCTTGCTTTATTTTTCCCTACTCTTTGGATATTTTTTTTTCCAGTTTAGTCTTTATGTTTACTGATTTACATCAGTTTTGGGATTGTTCAACGAACTCCCTGCTCCTCCTTAAGCTTTGAATTGAAATCACCCAGCGATGTATCGTTCTTTGCTGTTTTCCAACTCTGAGTGATCTTTTTCTCCTATAGATTGGAATCCTCTTTTCCAGTCAGGTCTTTTTGCATCTTCTTTTATGTTTGTTGCCATTCTTATTTCTTCAGGTTGGCTCTGCCATTTCCCTTGACTTTGTTGTTCTTTTTTTCCTGTTTCTTAGTTTTTTCTTGCGCTTCGTCACCTTTTTCTAATCCTCTAAAGGTTGAATCTCTTCATTATTGCCTCTCTTGCTTTGGATAGTTTTACGAGGATTCCAAGGCTTGAAAAGAGCGTGAACAATGACAAGCTTTTCTAGCGGTTGCTTGAAAAGAGTTGCTGCCTTTTTCTTCACTGTTTCCTCGGTAGTTGTAGGTCAAGGTTGGTTAGGGTTCTTTCCTTGTGCTCTGCAGCTTATTTTTTTCGTTCTTTTTTTTTATGTAAGCGATGGTTTTTCACCTTTTATTTTCTCCAAGCAGGTTTGTTTTCATGTTTGCAGCCAACCCAGACTGTTTTTTCCTTCCTTTTCTTTTTTTGGACTACCCTTATACCTCTGGCTTCGCTAGGTTAATGATTGCCCTCATTTCATCATTATTTCGGCACTAGACTTGTTAATTGTTGGCTTGTATTTCACAACTTTTCTTTTCTATCTTCTTATGATAAGTTTTCAAACTTTTTCTAACACTCCTCATTCCAATCCTTATTGGCCCTTATGCTTAAGATCTATTCTCTCTCTCGTGCATTTCGGATTTTTGCATAGCCATCACTATTTTTTCCTTCTGTAGGTACACTGACCACACAGCCTTTCCAGTGCTGAAATGGTTTTATCTAGAAGTTTGACTTGCGTACAACTTGTGAACCCATTTTGCCATTAACGAGCCCATGTATGATTTTCTGTATTTCTATCAGTCTGTGAGAACTCTGACTTCAAATTTTAATTTAAGATGGAATGACATGTCATGAGACTACTTGAAAATTTCAGATCGATCTGACAATCAGACAATCAATAGAGAGTAATGCTTGATAGCATAAACTGGATAGTAAAAAATATTTTTACACCAAAATTTGGATCTGTGCACTATTTTATTTACTTATTTTTTTAATATTTTTCAAACTAATTCATTTAGAACTCCCATCTATAATTATAATAATATTATCCTTAGAGTTTCCAACACTTTCGATCAAAATAAAACAATTATATGCGGGCTTGTACTGATGATAAATGTTTTTCACATGTAAAATCATATATTATTTTATTTAGAATCTCCTTTTATTTTTTCTAAATATTTTCACCCTAGGTTTTATAAAATTTCCTCCTTTAAGATAATTATTCTTGCCCAATTGGAAAGTTTACATCATTTAGTTATCACTAGTTAACATTTCGTGTACTAATTTTATTACTCTAAATTGATTTATTAGGGATATTTTCTCTTCTTTTTTTTTGTTTTTATTTTTTAAAAGGGTTTAGTTACATCCTAAAGATGTTGTTTTTATATCAAATAAATAAACATTTTGGAAAAAATATTTTCTCCCCTCTAAATCAAATCTTTATTTATTTCTATTCT
>Ga0307517_10000414_pt1 | contig 72852 bp, 71 predicted proteins | sample 23_EM_MG_FD_194515 | JGI IMG/M metagenome (GOLD analysis project Ga0307517, IMG submission 194515) | Populus trichocarpa ectomycorrhiza microbial communities from riparian zone in the Pacific Northwest, United States - 23_EM | ecosystem: Host-associated > Plants > Roots > Unclassified | place... | reverse complement strand
TCCTTATTGGCGCCCCCCCCCCCCCCCCCCCCCCCCTCTCTCCCCTGCTAACATCACAAAAGACGCCGAAGCGCTCCAAATTCTCTATAATCCTTCAGAAGTCACCTACGAGGGGCTCCTAGAATTCTTCTTCCAGATGCACGACCCAACAACGGTGGATCGTCAGGGACCAGACGTGGGATCTCAGTACCGGTCGGCGATATTCTTTCACAATGATCAACAGGAGAAGGCTGCCAGAAGAGTGCTGGAGAAGGCTCAGGAGCAGTGGTACAAGGTCGACATGGCGACGCAGGTGATCCCCGCCGGGGAGTGGTGGGATGCGGAGGACTACCATCAGCTTTATTTGGATAACAGTGAGTTTTCCAACCCGGCCCCTGGATGTTCGATGGGGGAGAGAGGGAGAATGGTGCTAACAACCGGATGGCAGACCCGGGAGGCTATGAGTGTCCTTCACAGTAAGTTTCCTATCATCCGATTGTTTGCTTGTCGGAAGATGGGCTAATGGGGGTATAGCTACGTTCGAAACTTTCCACCCCTTACTTGATTGGTTGGTGTGAGTCGTGAATTGATGGATGGCTATGTTTTGTGAGATTTAGTCCTAAATGGAGATTGTGTCGCTGTTTTCAAATATACTTTATGACCGGGGTGGCTCAATGCACTTTCTCGGAGATAATGGGGCGTCCTGAGCGCTGAAGTCTTAGTTCTATTGCGGTGTGTCAGTCTAGTGTCTTCTTCCCAGTCAATGACTCGAGTTCTACGCATAAGAGTCCACCGATTATTCAAGCACGGATGTGAAAACTCTTCGCCCCGGATGGCACCAGGGGGAGAGGCTATATGGCGGTTGTGTTTGCTATTGCTTCCATAGACTGGCCAATCGGTTGAATTCCGCTCCCACAATCCCATGTATCTCGGGTTTTAGTTCCACCATACGAGTGATTTTTCATGAACTCAAGCAACTGTTTTGTATCTGCTAGAGCGCGAGGGACCCCGATAAAGTGAAAATCCTAGGAGAGATTGGCAAATACCCTTAGCCACACTAGGCACCCCCGGTAGAAGAAAAATCCGAGGCCAAATCAAGGCTTCAATCCCAGTTATCACCCCCAAAAGGAGGAGAGCTGGTGATAGCTCACGAACCAGCCAGATCAGTAAAACATATCAGAATGCGCATTTGGTGTTTCCATGGTTGCATGGTTATACCATCCGTCCGTCCGTCCCTTCCGCACCCTGGAGGGTGCGGTGCCCCGAATACGTGGTGTTGTTGGGGTACTCACTGGCGGGAATGCAGAAGCTGTGGACCACATACGCACGCAGGTTTTCCTTTCTATCTGCTTTGTTAAGTAGAGTGCAGCTTCCTCTTCTCCTCCCGATGATATCTTGTGTTTCTCTCTTGCTCTCGTGGCTTGATCCGTGGTGAGATGGCACTACTATAGTTTCCGCACACCCCGAATCCCGGATCGCGAGTTCATCCATCCGCCCAAGTTGGGGGAAAGCTGCCCCCCCATGTTTTCTTTCATGTTCATTTATGAAACCCCCGTGATAGGGTTCCCCCGAGGCGAGGATGGCCTATCCGGCGCGCCATTCGCGTCGGCCAGTGTCCGGATCTGGTGGTAGTATGGCTTTAGACAAGGAAGTAGTCACCGAATGGGGGCTTAGTGTGTTCATGCGGGAGTGGTGGTGGGTGGGTGGGTGGCTAGTTTAGTTATGAATGGTGCTTCAAAGGGTATAGTATGATGCTGGCGCCTCTACGCTAATTCTTCTTCTAAGAAAATCCCAACCAACGGTGCGCACAACTTGCAATCTGCGATATTCTACCACTTGTGTAGTAGTGAGCAGTATGACACTGGCAAGGCAGAGCCCGCCGTTTCTCGAGGGGGGAAAACGCTTTTTGCTGTAGGCAGGACGTTCTACGCTCTTCTCTGAATGGAAGTGAGTGGGGGGATGAGGAAGTGGCTCCTACATGACGTCGGTTCTGCTACTGTGCTGTGCTGTGCTGGTGGTGGGTGGGTATGGTTTTGTTATGTGAGGGAGGGAGGAGGGAGGGAGGACGGTGGTTTTTGATAGAGGAGAGTAGGTTAGAGTTCATAGTATCATAGTATATATTCTTTAGCACTGAAGGGACGTTGGTATTACATCCTCCGTTCTTTAAAAGAAAGGAGGAAAGGAAAGGAAAGGAAGGAGAGAGATGTGCTAAGTTGAATTTTGACGTCTAGCTTTTAACAGCGGTCTTGATTTAAGATTCTCGGGTTTATTCTCTCGATATTTCGACATGCTTGGAGTTTTTGTCTACTGTGATTATCGTACTGCACAGTAAGTTACAGGACTTTTTAAAAAAGGAAAAGAAGATCTATATCCTCTCGCACTTTCAACGTCCCTTATGCACTCTTTCTTTTCGCCCAGATAAATTGTCTAGTTCTTGCATCGTAGAGCAACGTTAGATGCATTGTTGGTGGAAACTTTGTTGTTACCAAGAATGCCATTCTCATCCATCACCTTGAACATGGCCCAAGCTAGCACCAAATCACCACATAATCCTACAAGCCGCAGCGCCCACCCACCAACTCACTCAGTGCAAGCAACATTATTAAATCCTGGACGCATTCCTCAGCAGATCTCGAGTGCGCATGAACGCCGATATCAGCAGTTTTCCGATTAAGCAACCTCTCTATAGACACTTGTGCGGGCCGCCCCCAACACGCGGGCTGGGATTTAGAGTTTCCCCCGCACGGAATGACCAATGTTGGAGAAGTCCGAGCCTAATTGAACGGAATAATATCCGGACTTTGGATCCTTAGATCTTTAGCTGCTCGGAGATATATCTGTGTAACGGTTCGGGGGTGGGGGGGTGGGGTTGATAGGGCAAGTGTGAAATTGCTGTGTCGATGAGGCATTGTGAATGCGGTGATTGAGCGGTGATGATGGAGCTTGGTTAAGAAGTCTTGTAGGCTGTCTCACCAGGCTGCGTCCCGGGCGGCACCGGGGCTGTTTGGACGAGGAGGTTGAGGACCAGTCCTGCCCGTCAGTTGTTGGATGATATCCTGTTTGTTCGGTTATTTATTCGCTTTTCCTCCCTGCCATTCCATTCCATCGTTAGTCGCTCTGTTGCTGTCTTAATTCTAGACATTAATGTTTTCACAAAAAGAAAGGAAAAGAAAAGTGTGTTAGTAATCGTCTCTTCGTTATTTGATTGTTTGGCTCGATTGTCTGTTTGTAGAGAAGAGGTTTGTATTGTGCTGAACCCATGATACTTGTACAGTGCTCGTATGTACGACATTTTTGTGTGATAGCAGCCGTTGCGTTGAACTGGGGGTGTCTGGGGGCACGGACGCTGGCAACACATCCCTGTCGCACTCCCGAAGCTTGGGGTACTGTACTTGGAGAAGCATGCGAGGTCACGCCATCGACTAGCTTTTAGATGAAACAGCTAAACACTCTGGAATACCCCGCTTAAGCAGCGCCCACATTTTTTTCCCAAGAATACCCCTCCCATAAAGGAGAACAAAATAAAAATGCCCCCCCCGCAGTCCTACCCTCTACCAGCCAAAATCCCCCTATCTTGCGCCCTAGAAGTTCCCTCCCTCCTGTCCCCCTTCCCAATGCCCCAGCTAACCTCATCCCCCAGGGTAAAGCCCTCCTCACAACCCCAACCTTCAACAAAGGTTCCGCCTTCACCGCTACCGAACGAGAAACTTTCGCCCTGGAAGGCCTTCTCCCGGGCTCAATCCAAACCCTGGACCAGCAAGTCCAGCGCGCCTACGGCCAGTACCATGCTTGTGGCAGCGACATCGCCAAGAATGCTTTCCTGACTAGTTTGAAGGAGCAGAACGAGGTTCTGTATTACGCGCTCCTAGCTAGGAACGTTAAGGAAATGTTACCCGTCGTGTATACGCCAACGGAGGGGGAGGCTATTGAGAATTATTCGAGGATGTTTCGGAGGCCGGACGGTAAGTCTTGTTTTCCCTTGCACTGGTTTTCGTGGGGGAGGGAGGTTTATGAGGTTTAGGGTGCTTTTTGAACGTTCTGGAGAAGGAAAAGGTTCAGAGGTTGCTGGCCAAGTGGGGGGGTGAGGATGAGGTTGATTATATTGTGGTTTCGGATGGGGAGGAGGTGAGTGATTGTCTTTCGGGTCTGGGGGGGGGGGACATCAGGGCTAACACCGAGAGGGGGTATGCATAGATTTTAGGGATTGGCGATCAGGGTGTTGGTGGGATTGGGATTAGTATTGCCAAGTTGGTGCTTATGACATTGTGCGGTGGGGTATGTATAGTTGGCCGGGACTGGCGCACGCGTTGTGGTTGAGCTGATTCAAGCATTTGGCTCGGGTAGCTACATCCAAATAGGTAGCTTATTCACTGGTGTCTCGTTGTATCACGCATCGGGATGGAAGGCTCACATGAAGATTAGAACCCTCCCAGTAGTCCTCGACTGCGGAACAAACGTACAGCAATCCCCGATTTCACCCCCTTAAGGTCCTTGCCCGGGAGAGCAGGACTAACAGACCCTAGAACCCAGACCTCCTCAACGATGAACTCTACCTCGGCCTCCACCAACCTCGAGTTCGCGGGAGAGAATATGGTTCTCCCCCACCCCACCCCCCTCTTGAGCGCTCACTCATAGATTTGATACCAGATGACTTTGTGGACACCTTCGTACACGCAGTTCGCAAACTCTTCCCCAAAGCCACCCTCCACTTTGAGGACTTTGGCCTAGGAAATGCAAGGAGGTTGTTGGAAAAGTATCGGCCGGAAATGGCCTGCTTCAACGATGACATCCAGGGCACTGCTGTCGTGACCATGGCAGCCATAACCGCGGCGGCGTGGGTGGCCAAGATGGAAGTGAGTGACCTGCGGATTTTGGTATATGGTGCTGGGACAGCGGGGACGGGTAAGGTGTATTCCCAACGTCTCAAGGAATGGGGTGCTGAGGGGGGTGTACAGGCATCGCGGATCAATTCCGCGACGCAGTAATTGAAGGCGGAAAATCTGGAGAGGAGGCAGTTAAGCAAATCTGGTACCATACCTCTGCCATTTCCCTATCCCTCACCGATATATGGTGCTAACCTAACTTGCCATCTAGGCTAGTTGACAAACAAGGCCTCCTCCTGAATTCCTCCTCAACCCTAACCTCGGCACAGAAAGCCTATGCTCGTGCAGACTCCGATTTTACCTCCGTCGACACAAAGGATCTAACATCCCTCGTGCGCGCCATAAAACCCCACGTCCTAATCGGCACAAGCACCCACCCGAACGCCTTCACTGAATCCGTCGTGAAGGAAATGAACACCCACGTACCCAGACCCATAATCCTCCCGTTATCGAACCCCACACGGCTTCACGAGGCACGCCCATCCGACGTGCTCGCATGGACCGACGGGAGAGCGCTGGTAGCAACGGGCTCGCCCTTCCCTCCCGTCACTCTCGAGAAAACTGGGAAAGCCTACGACATTGCCGAGTGCAATAACGCCACCGCCTTCCCCGGTATCGGCCTCGGCGCTGTACTCTCACGTGCGAGCAGGATCTCGGACAAGATGCTGCTTGCCGCAATTAAGGCCATTGCGGAGCACGCCCCTGCGCTGAAGGATCCAGATGCCCCGCTGTTGCCTGACGTGGCGGATGTTAGAGAGGTTAGTAAGGATGTTGCCTGCGCGGTTATTAAGTGTGCCGTTGAGGAGGGGCTTGCCAGGGTTGCGGGGATTCCCGAGGAGGATGAGGGCGAAGGAGGGTTGAAGACGTGGGTGGATATGCAGATGTGGGAGCCTGAGTATAGGCCATTGAGGAAAGTTAGGCCTGAGGAGAGTTCCAGGGCAGCGAAGGGCGAGCTGGGAGTGGGTAGGAGGGCATAGAGGGTTGGAGTGCGGTGATGCCAGCCTCGGTCTGACTGGATTTTACGGGGGTTTAAATTATCTTATGGGAGGAACTCAGTAGGTGGGGATGTAGGTAGAGGAAAGTGCCTTTACTGTTGATGTCTGCCCGAAATCCTCAAACCTAGCAGAGGGAAGATGGGGAATGAAAGGAAGAAGCGTCTCAAAAATATTATACCACACTGTGAAGGGGGGAAACTATACCAATGCACAAACGGCCGGCAATTCCTCCCCAAGCACCCACCCACTCACTCACCCATCACAAGGAGGCGGAAATGGAATGGACGGTGTCCCCGCCTATGAGGAAATGCTCATATTCATATACATTGCCTCCCCCTCACCACTTCAACCACTAACAACAAACCCATACCTACGCCCCTAGCCCGCTCCAGCCCCTGCTATCACCCTCTTGCCTCGCCTCCCAGGCAAGGGCCTCGAGCGGACTGTATAGCATACCGTACAGTACAACTCTACCTGTACCTCCAGCCCACCCCGGCCAAACCCGATCAACACCCAACACAAAAGCATATCACAATCGAGATGACCACACCCTCCCAGAACACCCAACCTACCACATTAGACACCTGCGAAGTAGGGTCCTTCCCCCCTTTCACGTATTCGGAGCACCAGTTTGTCTGGGACATCGATCAGTCAGCTCTATGCACATTTATGACTAAATACCTTTTCCCTCCCCACCCCTTCAAGATCAGCCAGACCTGACGGAATAGGAATCCCACCGGGTGACATGCCATGATCTCCTTCCTATTCTAAGAGCACGGTATGATATGGTGTTTTAGATCGCTATTATTATGTTGATCCACATACCTACCGCACGTACTAGACATAATTGAGGCAAAATCTTTTTTGCCAATGTTGATCAGGATCCTGCCCCGAGATCTGAGAGCTCGAGCCTATTTCACCATCCTTAGTGCCATGCCCTGATTCATGTGGCGGCTGGTATATATTTCTGGGCGCTCCCATCCCTTTCAGGCTTCATGAGTTTCTAGTAATTCTCATGGTCCTTAAGTGCACCATGGCACATCTTCTTAAACAGTTCGCTTGGGGGATGATATTACTACCTTGTGTTATCACCTTAGTTATAACTCTACCTGCAACCGCCTTGCAGAGAAATCTGGCATCTCCGGATATCTCTCCCTCAGGAAAATTCCCGCGATGTTGGGTAACCTGCCTCGTCATCCTCCGCATCGCCCTCAGTCTATGAAAGTCCTAGCAAGTCTGGACTCGTGCAGACAACAGTTCACGGAGAGCCGGCGAGTACCGGTGCTATCTCTAGCCATGTGCTTACCCCAACTTGGCTCATGATACTACCACGGCCACTTGTAGAAACGATCAAGAACCAACATTCCAGGTAAAACTTTTGTCCCATTTTCCTCAATTGAGAGGGAACGGCTCCGCCCGTGCATCCCTCCCGCTTTCGCTTCTTTTTCTTTTCTTTCCTTCCTTCCTTCCTTCTTAATGCCCTCATTGCAAGTTTAACCATCGCCTAAAATACCTACCCCACAGAACAGAATCCTCACGACGCATCCAAGACCATTCCTAGCGCCTCCACACTCCATGACCAGTAAAGCACTACAGCCAACGCAGAAACTACAAACATCACAATCCGCCTAACGCTCCCTCCACCAAGCTGCTCCATTTCTTTCGTCCCAGGTTGTGCAGACCAGACGACACTAGAAGCACTCAATACAATGCGGTACACTGCACCGCACTGCTGCACATGGCGTGCAACCCCATGTCCAAAGCTAACTCCCTCCACTTGTGCCCCCCGGCGACTCTTATCTGTGGACTACTTCGACTGCGGATACCCCCCGCACCATGTTATACTAGGCATCCACGGTTGACGGAGTTTGATAATCCCTCACCCTGCATGTCACCCCTTACTTCCCGTATCCTCGTTGTGGACAGTACCGCATTAGGTGATATAGTAATACAACTACCTAAATATTAACACTTGAATTATCATATGGGCCAACCCTTTTTTTTTTTTTTCCTCCCCTCCTTCTGACCCACACTTCTCCTATAATACATCTAGAGTATCATTGGCCTACCGCATCAAGGCTTGCGTACCCGCCCCCAAGGGAATTGGAGGGAGAATCCCTCCCCACCACGATATATAGTATTATAGCAGGCATGAATCCACCTCACAAGCACGCTACTGTATTCTACGCCCAAAACATCCTGCTAGGGAAAAGGCACTCGAGATCCGCAAGAAAAGAAAAGAAAAGAAAAGAAAAGAAAAATAGGTACTAACATAACCTCCTTCTTTGCTCGTACATACTGCACTACACCGTACTGTACGAGTAGGAGGAGCCGTTAGGAAAGCACTAGCGTGCTTGAATACCCGTATGCTCACACTTGCATGCGTGTTTTGTCAAGGGCAGTTAGTGATGTCTATTAGATAAGATAAAAAGGGGCAGCTCTATGAACATTGACAAGCGAAGAAGAGGAGAACCGGAATTGTTCTGTGGACGGATGCGGACTTTTGTTTGGACACTTCTTTTTATTTTATTTCCTTCGCCCCTCTCCTGACCTCCAGTTCTACAGTACTATGACTTCCAAAAAACCTTCCTGCCACCAAACACCCACCCACCAAAGAACGCCTGTCACCGGAGGATATCCGTCAGTAATAGCTTGTGAAATAAATCCAAACTCAAACCTAAATAAATAAATCATCCCCAAAACATTTCCAAAAAAAACTTTCCAGTATGTATCATATACTGCACTCCTATCATACCCCACCATAATATCATAGAACTCTTCACACTCTACCGAAGACCTCAACCACCACCACCACCACCACCACCACCACCACTACAAACGAGCCCACAGGGAATTTTGCATACAAACCCCCCCCCCCCACACACACACCATCCATCCATCCCTCAAGTAGCGCATCCTAGCTACTCGAGTAGATAGACAGGCATAACTATCCCAGACACAGAAATCATTACCTCTCGCCCACCCGTCAAGAGCAGAGCCGGTATCCCATCCGGAAAAAGCCGCCAAGTCTAAAAAAGTCCCCCAATTCGCCATTAAAGTTATCATACCTTCTAGCTCACCATGCCCGCTACCGCTTCCCACCCAATGGGATAACCTGTGCATAATATAATATCGAATAAAGAAAAAGAGAAGAAAAAATTGGCATCCAAATCCTCGCTACATCGAATGGAAAATCTTAAACTCTATGATATGACTTCCCCCCACCCCGTCTGACAGACTAAGGTACTGTAAGTGCTATATAATGCGGTAAGGGATAATCTAGGCCAGCCCAGTCCGGCTCGTCTGACACAACTCAATTCCTTGCTCGTACTTGCTCCCTCCCGGGCTGTTAGTGGACTGTACTGTACGTGTAGGGGTGCCTCGTGGGTGCCCGGCGGTAGGGAGGGAAGGAAGGGAAGGGAAGGGAAGGGGGGAGATCTGGTTTTGTTGGATTGGGTATCGTGCGTCTTGTTGGCTTGGGGGTTGTGTAGGTTGTGGCATAATCGGGTGGGTTTTTGCTGAGGGTGTTGTGGTGTGTGTGGGTAGGTGGGTGGGTATCAGGACAGGTGGGTGGGAATTTTTCCCGGGGTTCGGCTTGTTGAATGGGTTTGGAGGGGGGGGGGGGTGTTTCGACCTACGGAGGGGGGAGGAAGGGAGGGAGGGGCACCTGGTAAAGGGGAGGAGGGGGTTTGGTGTGGTGGTGTGGAACTTTTGTTTTTCAGGTCTTTGTTTCTACGGGCGATCACTGGGATGGATGGTGGGGTAAAGTACAGTACAATCGGGATATGAGAGAGGAGAGTTAGGCACAGTACATGCATTAGGCCAATATACAAAATAGTCCGGTCTAGTCTAGTCTATTCGATCTAATTTAGTGTTTTATAATATATACTGTATACCGGCGTGATTTATGCCCCCCTGGTTTCCTTCTTCCCCCCTTGACTACTCTCCTTCCACCAACCTTTCGTTTCTGGATTTCGCTCGTCGACTTCACTGTGCTACTCGTGTTAGTATTTGTTCTAGTGTGACGGATGGAGGCTTGCTAACATTCTAGTTGCATTGAAGGCACCCCCTTCCCTCCCGTCACATGACCCAATCTAGATTCCCTCCCACTAATCCAGGAAACGTCGGGAGCGATAAATTGCGCAAAACTGTGGTGGTCGTCCAATCTCACTTCATCTAGGAACGAGGGCCTAAGAGCTAGGTATCAAGTTAGCTCCGATTTTCTCAAAAAAGGAAAGTCCAAGAATGATGACCTCCTACCCAGATATCTGCCAGTGTGTACTCCCGCACCCTACAAATTCTCAAATTTATCCTTTGCGCTTATCTTTTTTAAAGTTTGAAATCGAATTGGGTGCTGAGGGTAGGGTAGCTTTTAGTAACCTGTAGTAATATCCGGACAATCAGTCCTCCGGGGTCGCTGTTGTGGTGGTGAGAGAGACGCTTCTCTCTCGTCAGCTTAAACTCAGGTATGGAGAGTAAGGGGAAGAGGAAATATACACACCATTGGGATGGTATAATCCCCCTTAAAACAAACAGTTTCCTTCTCTATATTTCTCGCGAATCCAATGTGAAAGGCCCCAGGAATTCCCCATTCCACCGAGCTCATCCATATATTGACACTCCAGCGAGCGAGTGATAAACATTAATCCTATCCCCCACCTCTTCAAGTGAAGTGACGAAGCTAGCCAAACACGCACACACACACACAGGAAAAGGGAGAAAAACTCCCCAATAGCTCCCTTCCGAAAGGCAAAAGAAAAACAATTCAAGCACCCCTACTCACCAAGAAGCCGCATATCACGACTGCGGGTTCCTTGAACTCAAGAGTTGGGGGATAGGATTAATAGATCAATTGGTGCAGGCCGATTCTCCCATAGCATGCAGGGTCGAATATATCATCAAACCAAGAACTCTATTAATCCCACCCCCCAATGCTCAAGCCGAAAGAGCCCGCAGGTGCGATACGAGGCCTACTCGGGGGGGAAAGAGAGGAGGAAAAAAGTAATCTTGCACGGGGAGGGGGAGAGGAAGGTAGTGGAGATGCCCTCAGGCACTTCCCTTGTCTGTCGTGTCGGCGCAAGCGTTGGATGCTTCGTGATGAATTGGAGCAGAAATGAGGGGGACATCAGGCCCTTTTTATACCCGAGTCTCTCAGTTTACCGGGCTTAGAAAAAAAAAACATTCTAATACCGTAGAGGAATCACGACAACTCACCAAAGAAAATTTTTATGGCCAAGCAAAGTAAAATAAAGTGTCGGGAGAAATGCAGGTGCTTTCAAGATATTATGATATTTCATATCCTTCCGATAGGTCCGCCTAGCCAAATCCAATTCCACTAGTATGTATCAACCCGATAAAACTTGACAAGTTTGACCATATCCGTGCATGGTAGGTGTGATGGTGGGAAGAAGAAAAAAACACCCCCCGCCATCCAGTGGCTCGCCGGAGTACGAAGGGGTTGTCGCCTGCAGGAAAGTGTATGATACCTATCCCGAAGCCAAAAAAACTCTTAAGAACGCATTGGTTTATTCGGCCGACGAGGTAAGCGCCCGCGTTAGTTAAATGGAGGTTCCGCGTCAACCGCGGGTATTTTCCTTTTCCACCTTCCCTCACCCACCCTGCGGCCCGCTTGCGCGTACCGTAGCTGTGCTTAAAGTTTCCAATTTCAACTCGGGACTCGCCCGGGAGAGGAAGTAAGGGTAGTTGGTGTTCAGCCATGTTCGTAAAGTTTTTTCTCTTATCCTTGCTTGTGCCTCGAGGGCCATTTCTTACTGTCAGCAAGAGGGCCTTTTGGATAAACTGTCTCAGGATACGCCTCTCGGGACATTGTTAAAAACGTTTGTCGTGACTTGTTTGTACTGGATGGTGGGATGGGGAGGACCAATCAATCGTAAGCGAATGACGTTTGCGAACACAACTGCTATTGCATACGGCCAAAATGCAGATTTTGTGCCGGGATCTCGGTACCATGCATAGTAGTCGTGTTCACAAAAGTCGTTCGATTACGGGTAGCGAAGCGCTTCCAGGGCTAGTGCCGCTTGGGAGGATAGGGGACTTAGCGGGCGAGGTTGCACATTTCGGTGAGTAATTAGTGCCTCTAGGGTACTGTACACATAAGGCGCGCAAAAGTACTATAATTTTATCTATACTCTGACCATCGAAGTTGATCGAACAGCGTTGTCCCAGAAATCACAATCGAGTGATCGGTTGTGATCCTCCAGCTTCTCATCCAAGCGCCTATCAGCATGGGCCTCTTTCCACACTATGATACAACGCAAGGGATGATTCAAATCAGAGCGCACATGTACTCGTAATATCGAAGCATTTTTAAAGAGGACTGCTATTGCATAACGTCAAGATTGGCACTTTCGGTTGGATCTAGGCCAAGTTCTCTTTTAAAATAACACTGTGACATTGTGATACACATCGCTATATACACTGTATCCCATTGCCCACTAGAAGGATTCGGTGGCTGGAATATGACGGCTGGGAAAGAAATTGATTTCCTCAGAGCCCGGTGTTTCCACTTGAGATATCGGAAGGACAGAAGAGAGGGTTTTAGCCGCAGACGCTAATAATTAGGCGCTTGTTACTTCCGTTTTGGGTATAGAGTGAGCATTAGAACTTTTACCTAGCCATGAGCTCGCATAAGAGTTGAGTTTTCAGCTGGGGACACAGATCTATAACGACAGTAATTTTTCTCTGCGGGCAAGAGTGAAATTAGGATGGAGGGGTGTCCCAGGTGAATCAAGATATACCGGTGCCGACTCCCGACGCTGGTCGTTTCTCAATTCATGGAGGGGTTGGAGGCAGTGTCCAATTCAGACAAAATAGGCTCGGGTTCTGCGAGATCAAACTATTCGCTCGGGCGTGCTGAGGGAGTATGATAAATCATTGGTTTGGTGGCTTGCGTCCCGAGAAGGAGATGCCGGCGATCCCAGCTCCACCTTGTATTGGCTTCAGTGCCGGTCTCTCAATACGGGAATCCCGAAGAAGTATTCAAGTCTTGGAAGAGTTTATTTATGCGTTGAGGTAATAGCCGGTTACCCTCCTACCGGTATTTTGTGTTGCTCATATATGACCGTAAAAACTCGTGCTATCCACTACCTCCGCCAGGTGTCTAATCTCGGTGTTCGGAGACGAAAACCCCTAAGGGCGGTGTCTTCCTCACACAATCAAGTCTGAGCGTCCTGAGTGTGTTGGACCCCATTAACTGGTATCCGCAATGCTGTTAACCTGTCAAACGAAAGCTATAGCTGGGGCAGGGATTGATGGAAATTAGAAGCCAGGCGGAGGCAGTGGACAACACGAGGTTTTGCAGTAGTTGGGAAAGCCAACTTGAAGTGTGACGCTACAAGAAAGAAGGAAAACCATCAGCTCAACGCAGGACTAAAGTGATAAATAAACTACATTGTTTGGGGTGAGCTCTATAAAATCAGCATTTCTAGCAATAGGACCTAATGATTAACCAGAATCTAGTTCGCCAGCCATATCCTCATGCTTACTGATACAGTACTCATCCCCTATAGTGTGGTATACAGGTCATCCCCCGGCCGCCCCAGAGAAAAAATATTAACTTAAAAACTGTTCTCAGGGTTATGTAGTAGGTGGGAGAAGGGGGGGACAGTCATATCAGCAGCAGCAGTGGTAGAAGTTAGTACTAGGCCTTACAGAGGTTGGAGGAATTTCGGGTCTTCAGTAATAGGATTCTTTTTAGAGTCTAAAATTGGTACCAATAGTGAGAATTGCATACTCAGTTGCTCTCCTGAAGTTAACATATTCTGAATGTATCATGGGGTTGGAAAGGTGTGAGAAAGTAATGCTGCGGAGTTCGGAAGTTTGTTTACTAGAAGATAAGAAAAACCTTATTGTATAACTGACAATTTCTTTTATAGTAGCATCACACTCCATCTCCCCGATTGTGAGGAACACGGGATAGGAGGTAACCGGCTATTAGTGAGAGTTCTCTATTACAAAAGTCGGTGTGCATTCATCTAGCAGCTCAGTAATAGTATGCTAATATGCCAAGCACAGCTTGGCAAAAAATCAAGTATCATAACTCTCTTTAACAGAGAATCAACAGCAACCTACATGTTCCCGATATCTTCTTACTCCTCCTGAAACCGTTGCCAGGGTCCTTTAAGAAGTTGTCGAATAGTTATCTAGGGTTCGCCGGCCAAATATATCCCTGTCTGTTCCGATTGGTGCGTCCCTCCTCTTGCTCCTGCCTCTACACCCCAATACCTCTATCGGAACCTGAGATATAGTCTATGAATCTTCCCCCGATCACTGCGCTGAGAATCATCCACTCTATCGACTCTGCCGGTAGAACCCTGATCTACATCGGAGTGCCGTGGGATTCCGTAAATAAGCCGCGCTGTTTATTCAAAACGAGTTGGGAGCAACGGATTATCTAAGGGTCTTACCGCATAAACTAGCAAGAACCGGCCCCCACTGAAATAAGCAGCTGCTGAAATGAACCATAATTGGGTCAAGAAAAGAGCCCTGAAAGGCTTAGCCCCAGCCGTAAAGAGTTAGCCTATGGCGTCTTATTGCGATTTCAAGACAAAACTAGGATAAAATCTTATTTGAACGCATTAGCACTGGCCGGTTCTTGCCAGTTTATGCTGTCACATTAAGTTAGCTAGGTTCTGGGTGGTTGCGTCCTATTCCAAGGTGCAGCTTATGTATGGAATTCTGCGGATACTTGTAGAGACTCAAAATTGTTTTTGGAGTTAAACTCGAGTGATCTCCTCTCAGCCTCGTGCTCCGGCTGCACATGTCCCTCACCATCCCCGCACAGCACTAGTGCAGCACGTGCACGGTACTCGGATACCAGGGCTAGTCCGCGAACACAGGGCTGACAAAGCTAACGACGATATTAGGAATAGCGCACGCACTAAGGGGTGTGTGTTGAAAACCAGAAGAATTCCTCGAACGCTTTCTGCTTTACTATTGGTTGAACTATCTATTCAAGGTTTCTATTGGATATTTGCCACTTTAGCTCATGCTCAGAATAAATCCTGGTGTTCGCGGACTAACCCTGACACCCGAGTACAGCGCTAGTATCGTAGCTCAAGCGCAGGGACCAACACCGATCCTTTGAGCATTCGGGCCTTCGGAAGATGAGGCTCTTGAGATGCCAAGCCGTCCATTCTCCCGACGAGTGCCCCTCCCCACCTGCTACCCCATGATCCTTCACTCTAGCCATCACGAGTCACCTGGACCCTGAATTCCGTCTGCCTATTAACGTCAAGTGAGATCCTTGCGCAAGCACTGTAGCCAACAAGGAAAAAGAAATTAGCACGCGACCTTCATACCAGACCTGTTCGCAGCTGCCATTCTCGGGGGTGCAAAACTTGTCGAATCTCATGATCATCAGCCCCTCTTCTTCCTCAACATTCCCAGCCTAAAGCAGGCAAGTTCTTCCCCACCATGGAAGGATTCCGACTCGTGATCTATTGTTAATACTTGTGTAGGCTAAAAAATGGGAGTTATGTCTGACTATTCTGAAACCCTAATCCTTGGGCACCTGCCCTCAGCTTCCCATGGGGTTAGGGGGAAAGGATGGAGAATGCGGAGAATGCATGAGTACAAGTACCCCATTGCTTCTATGTTTTTGATAATCCTATATCTTCCATGAAGTGACTACCCAAGTAACTGATCTACTCAAGTTCGAAATCCATCTGAGTAGAAACTCTTTCCGAGTACTAGGGTTGCTGCCCCAAACTTAGGGTTTCTATAAAGAAGGGAATAAGAGACCAAGCAAGATGATACGCTATTTTCATATCTTCACATTTTTGTTCTTCAGTTTTCTTATTACTTCTTCCTCGTTTCCCCAGGAGCTCCGCTCGCAACTACCTTCACTACACGCGCCGAAGAAAGCTCATCTAGCTGAGTTCAAAACAGCCCTCACTATTTTACAGGAGGGTTTTTTCGACTTTCCAACTGGAACATATCCTACAGGTATCGACTGGACGCGCGCAGTATTGGGAACACACCTTGCAGCTGGAATTCACACCCTGTCCGGAATTCCGGGGGAAAGAGCTCTTTCAAATACATACTTTGCACAACTAATAGCTTTCTTTTATGGCCAGGATGACGAAGGACTGCGCCGTCAAGCATTCGACGACATATTGTGGGTTGTGCTCGGCTGGCTGGAGGCTCTGAAAGCGATAGATTATCGCAAAGAAACCTTCAAGGATTCCGAATGGACAGGGGCGGAATGGCGGAATGCTTTTGCGCGACGAGCGCTCGAGTTCTACATTCTCGCGGAGGGGGGCTGGGATACAACGCGTTGCGCCGGCGGGATGCTCTGGAGCCCCTACCTGGATCCCTACAAGAACGCTATAACGAATGAGTTGTATATATCTGCTAGCATCGCAATGTACCTCTACTACGGTGATCGGAATGAACGCTATTTATTCAATGCTGTTAGAGGGCACGAATGGTTAAGGAATAGCAACATGACAAACAAACAGGGGCTTTATACCGATGGCTTCCATATTTCGAATGACAAAGGCGTGGGGGAGAAAATATGTGATGTTAGGAACGAGATGGTTTACACATACAACCAGGGTGTGCTCTTAAGTGGGCTACGGGGGCTCGCAGAAGCGACGGGCGACGAGGGGTATTTAACAGAAGGATTCCAACTTGTGGATGCCGTAGTTACCAGCGAGGGGCGTGTGGGAGAGATTGTTCGTGATGGTATCCTCACAGAAAAGTGCGACATTGGAGGGTACTGTTCTCAGGATGGACACACGTTTAAAGGTAGGTTAGGATACAGCACTGATACAAGAAACTTGCTTTCATCCGTTATATCCATGTTTTGTTTTACTTGCTTAAGGCTTATGTGTATCCATGCATAGGCATATTCTTCCACCACTTGACGCTTTTCTGCGAGCCTCTGCCCACCACATCATCCAACAAAGCTTTGAGCGAAGCAGCAAGATCCCAGCACCTCAAACGTTGCACAGACTTACACAATTTCATCCGCAAAAACGCTGAGGCGGCATGGAACACTCGCAATCCGAAGGGCATTATCGGAGCTTGGTGGGGTGCCCCGAAGCATGTGTCCTCCGTCGACAAGTTCGAAACGATTCTGGACCCCGGAGCTGTGGATATTCAAAACGCTGGTGAGATCGGTAGCCCGTTATCTATTCCGATGGACAACGCAGCAAGCGGAGACTTGAATGACAGGGGTCGCGGAAGAACTGTTGAGAGTCATTCGGGTGGGTTAGCGGTCCTGAGAGCCGTCTTGCAAGTCGCTGAGGGGAGTTAGACCATTATATAGCACCCTACGGTAGTAGAAGTGTCCCGTTTTTTTTGTATTTTTTTTTCTACCTTAGATTTCATTTATATTGCTTCACAAAGCATGGTATCTCTCGGGGCTATTGAACTACTCCCACCCACGGATGAGTTGATATTTCCCTCATGAATTTTTGGTTAGGCGAAGGATACCCCTCCATGTCGGTATCGAATGGCCACTATGCGGTCCTATACAATAGACAAATACACAATCCACAGCGGAGGCTTAGCCCTCTCCTGCATAGCGAGCCGGGATACTTTTTTATCGATTCATTGGCTGCCTTTATCTTTCAACTGTGGTCCTTGAAAGTTGGACTGCAGTTCTTCTCGCTCCTCCCCCATAATTCGACCTGCTTGAAACAGGGAGGTATAAGGGGGCCAGTGAATAAGTTATTGCGGAATCTGAGCTTGCTGGTATTAATCTGGTGAAAGTCATAATTGTAGTGTCAGACCGATCTCATTAGTACTTTTAGGGTGGTGGGTAGGGCAACTTCGCCGCTTGAGCTTTTCGCTGCCGTGCAACACAATTGACGGCCAACGCACACGTCCTTCCCATCCAACTCTACTCTTCCCCCCTTCCGCATTAATTCAGGCGCATCTCGACCAACCAAAGCACGTAAAAATATAGAGAGGTTGTCCCTTCTTGCTCCCATGCTTTGTACTTGTATCGTGGACTGCGGGTGCATTGGTGGCAACCCGCTTTAATCCCCGACCGGAAAGAACACTTCCTTTCCCCTCGCCATATTGTTGTCCTTGTTTGCAAAGGTTTATTGTTATTTTATTTATTTATTTATTTATTTATTTTTCGCTTTTTTCGTGTTTTTTATAACACTTCTGTCTTACTCGCTCTCGGCTTCTACCCGCGTTCTGAAAGTCCGGAACTTTTCCTTCAGACATCCTTATTTTTTCCTCTCTTTTGCTCGTGCAGCCGCTGCTCTTTTGGCACTCACGCCCGGGGGATACAACCCTCCACTTTCAACACAATTCTACCAAACACAACACCCCTCACCCCTCTCTCTCTTCCTCCTGCTCACAATCATTCACCTCTCTACACCCACACCTACGCCCCCCTTCGTGTTCGGCGTAACCCCCTAGTTGCAGTAACAGTACCCTCATTCATATATGCGTGCCCGCACTCTACTGTACACATTCAGTGCTGTACACATATTACACACATAACTCGCACACACACCACATCCCCATCTATCAATAGAACCCCCCTCTTACTTTTTTCCCCATTAACCGCCATTCCTGGCTCACTTCCCGCTTGCTTTTCACGTCCCATCACTTATTCCCTTCTACCCATATTTCCTCCCCGCCCCTCCTAAAAAAGACCAGGCAGAGCGATACGGGAGGGGAAACGAAACATCCAGACTCAGCAAGCTATCACAATTGACTTCTATACCCCGAACCCAACTTTATCTCGTTCATATCACTATCAAATTGCTTCCCCAGAGCCTTATACCCTCTCCACTAGCGAATGTCCACGTATTGGCGGCCTTCAATACCCGGGTCCTTCCTAGCCACTTTCTCCACACGCCGGACCAACAGCCATCGAAACATGAACCGCGCAAGCACTGTTGACGCCAACAAATCCCCGTCCGCGGAGGTAGCCGAAGATACAAACGGTGGTGGCCAGCAGCGGGAAGACATAATACTGACTCCTGCCTCTACAACAATGTCAGAAGGAAGTGAGGGCGAAAGAAGTGAGAGGCAAGAGGCAGAGGGGGGGTCAACACGGCGGACCGAAGATAACACCGAAACGGGGCACAAGGTTGAAAACGACAACAACAACAACAACAACGATCACCACGATAATATCCCGGAAGAGGAGGATTGGGCTCAGTACACACCATCCCGCAACAACAGAGAAATTCACCAAGAGATGGGCAGTTTGAGTAACGAAATTCCGAACTTGAAAGGGTTATTTGCGAGAAGCAGCTCTGCTATGGACGAAGAGGCCGATGTAAATCACCCCCTCCCTTCTATCTTCATCCCCACCCTTCCTCACAACCTACTTTGTTCTATTTATGGAACATGTGACCTTTAATTTGTTTCTTCCTGATGTGACAAACAAACCGGAAAGGATATTAAGATAACGATTTTTAGCACCTCACGAGAGTAAAAGCAAATCACCGGTCGTCTCTCGCTTCGCTAGCCGAATCTCACCGAGCCGAGATTGCAAACCTGACCGTGTCCCACCAGAATGAAATCAAAAAACTCGAAGAGTCGCACGTAGAGGAGATGCGGAATGCCCGGAGAGGCTATGGCTTTAATAATGATCTCGTTCGTGGATTGCACGAGAGTTATGGGAAACAGATCGAATCATTAGTTCTCGATCTGGGTGAAACCAGGCGACAGCTGAAAATCAAGTCGGGCTCTATTTCATCGACCTCTTCCTCGCCTATGGCAACAAAATCGAGTGTTTCTTCTTTTCCCGATGAGGACCCCTTAGCCCACGATATTCTAGCGAGAAGGTTGCCCATGGTTCTTAATTTTGGCGATCTCGATAAGGCACTTTCAACTACCGAAATATCGATTCCGCACCCTGGATCTTCATTTAGGGCTGTGTACAAACACCTCTGCCATGCTGTCAAGAACCACCTCCAAACCCTCAACGCCGCTGCGGAACTATTCGCTACTGGTGCTAAAGGAGCATCGGAAGTTCGGAAGATCAGGCACTGGTATCAATCCGCTCTCGAGGAACGGATCCAGTTTAGAATTCTAAATGAGAATGGTGGAAGTAACATTAAAGATTTGTGGGAAACCGGATTATGGAAGTCTGACGATTTTATTCTGCAAGTCGATTGTGCGGCGGAAGAGGCCTGGCCGAAAGTTCCCGTTTACGACGAAAACATCGCAGGGCAACGAAAAAAGTTGACCACACCGAGCGCTGGCCGGCCTTCCTCTTTGAGATCTCAGTCGAGAACCTCTTTGGGACTGACATCGGAGCAACTTATCGAAGTTGAAGGTGAAACATCGAGGGGCTTTGATGCCACTGCTGTATTGGAGAGAATCAACCGGGAACTTGGCGAACTAGAGGTCCATGACCGTTTGGGGCATAGCAGCGATGAGAACAAGGAAAACATAGACCATCCCGTACCAAAACGCTACGTGACCGTAGAGGAGGTTGCGGACGAGGACGATCCAGCCAGGGAGGTCGGCGAGGGAGCAGAGGATGAGGGTGTAGGATTGGCGATATCCTCTTCCCCAACACCGACTCCCAAAGAGACAAAGGAGGCCACCGCGCCTTTGGTTTGGCCAGATAACGACAATTTTGGTGATAAAGTGGGATCTAGCGGTCAAGCTGCGTCGGACCGGAGCTTGCTTTCGAAGTTTCTGGACAGTGACTTTGAGACCGGAGAACGATACAAGAGGCCTACTAGCGGATCAAACGCGTCTGATTCCTGGCGATTTGATGAGCTTTTTTCCTCGCCTACAGAGAGGAAGAAGGGCAAAGAGAGAAGTACAGTGTCGTCAGATGGTTTGTTTTTTCCTTCATCATTTCTCATAACTCTCACTCACAGTTTGGACCCATAGAATCGTTACAGGATCGGGACGAGCAAACAAACGGAACTAGGGGACCTAACCCTTGGAGATGGATGTTGACTCCCGATGGAACGGTAATCACGCCACCGCAGTACGATAGCCAAGCTCCTAAAGTCGGGACACAGGGCTTCGAAAGAGCCAATGCGCCGGGTTTGGGGAGGTTAAATGAGGAGGATACCGAGGATGAGCATATCGTTAGCGATTCAGACCAGCCAGACGCTGAACAGGAAGAACCAATAATGGAGAGAAAGAGGCACAAGCCCTTCTTCCCTTTCAGCGAAAAGGCTGCTGCTTCTCCAGCCCCTCCTCCGGCCCCTGAGCCGTCTACACGAAAGTCTCCGACACTTCCAGCTTATCTTCTTGCTGAGATGGAGAGCTCGTATCAGAGCACAAGGATCGACGATGACTCGGATATTGACGATAACCAGCCAAGAGAAGCAGATCTCGAAAATACTTTCTCGAAAACTAAGCCTAGCCAATGCAATACTCCCGTTATGAGTGCTTCTAGAAGCGCAGTTTCCGTGACTCCTCTTCTTGGAGGAAGCCCCGCCCCCCGGCGTGGTGGGCCTTCTCTTAGACTCAATACTGACAATTTCAAAGCTACTCGCGGCGAACGTTCTACGCCGATGCCCAGGGCACCCAACCCAAGTACTTCTACGAAGGGGCCCAAGTATAGAGGCGTCGGTGGCTCCTATGGCTATCCTGGACCCAGCCGTGTGCAGGGAGGGGGTTTAGGCGAACCATGGGAATCAGGGTCCGAAGGAAGCGCCACTGGGAAGTGGGGTGGTCGACGTGGTAATCGATGCGGCCATGGGGAAGGCCCTGGCGCATTTACATGGAGACATGACCTTGAGTCGGAAGGCTTCCGAAGCCGTTCTGTTTCACCACAAATACCGCCACCAAGCCGTTCGTCGATGACCACCACCGATAGAAGTGCTGATTTTATCCTTCCGCCACAGACATACCCGCAGAATATCGGCAGTAGCAGCGGCGGTAACGGGCCTGTTCGCTACGGTGGGGTGCGTTGTATGGGACCTTTGGGTCCCACCCATATGCGAAATTATCCAGGTGCCCACCAAGCCGATATGGCTTTCCACCAGCATATGAGGAATGCGAAAGAGCTCTTCGCAGCCGGCTATCGATCGAGCGGCCCCCCGCCTTACATCAATCCTATGGGTCCAGTATATGCCCCAAACCCTCCACATTCAGTTTCCGCTTTTGCAGCTGGTGCTCCAGGAAGGTCACCTGCGTTCCTCCTTGGAAATAACGAACCAAGGGTCGCATCGGAGAACGGGAGCAATTGGCCGATACGACCTCCACTCGCAGTGCACCCACACTTCAACCCTCAATTTGGCCCGCACTTATGGAATCTTTCCGGCGAGGGACCTCGCCGAAGCTATTCTACCGATTCCGTCTCCCCGCTATTGTGGAAGCTCGATGCGGAGAGTGGATTACAACAGGCCCCAGGCCCCATTCCTGGGCCAATGATGCCCCCACAGCGTCCTGGGTCCACGATCACAGACCAAACCGCATACCAAAACCAGATCAACGCCTCTTGGATGAACGCGGTAGCCAATGGATATGCGCAACAGCCTAGTACTCCCGGAAGCCATGGAAGCGTGGGACAGATGCCAGCCCCGCAGTGGTTCCTCAATATGCAACAAGCCCAAGCCCAGGCTCAGGCTCAGGCTCAAATGCAAGGGAACCCAAATATCCCGCCAGGGTTCGAAGCTTGGGCTGGTAGTCCAGTGGGAGGAATACCAGGCCAATGGGCAGTAGGTCCATTTAGCTCATAATTTTTGTTTTTCACTAACCAAAAAGCCGGGGCTTGTAACAACTAAAAAAACTGTATTTTTGTATGCTTCTTTGTCTCCCGTTTGGTTAATTTGAATTATTTTTCCCTTTTCGGCGAATGGATTCGTTTTTTGTTTCTCATTCTTTGCTTGTCCGGATAATCGCTTGTGCTTTACTTGTTTTGCGACGGGGTTACGGGGGTTTCACATCACTTTGGTGGTCACGGTAAATGCGATGGTTTTGATGTTTGGAAATGAAAAAAAGGATGTCATGAGGTGTTTTTGCTTTCTCTTCCCTATATTTTGCTCTTTTTTCTCTTCACCGGAAAAAAAGCCGTTGTTTGCTGGCCAACTGTTCCCCGTGCCTGGCCCGGGCGGAGCGGAGCGATCGTTTTTGTATGTAGGTTCAATATGTTGGGCTTCGGTTTTTTTTCTTCAGATTTGTTCGATTGTGATGGTTATGGTGATGGTGACGACATCAGCCGGTGTTTTTGAGGTGGGTTTAAGCGAGCCCGGTAGCGAAGCCTAACGACGGTGATGGGGGAGTGTTGCATACCTGATGCTAATCCAAGGACTCTAGATCATCGATTATCACGCGATCATGATCACATTATCACTCGGATTTGGTATCATATTGAATGTGACACAAGGCTGGCGAAATAACACTTCCTCTTGTTTATCTACGGCTTAGGAGACTTTGGTTGGGCTCTCTTTTTCTTGGATTTCTTGCCCAAATCGGGACTCCCGGGACCTCTATTGTGGCCGGGCGGGGCTTTCATGAGAGTAGGGTATTGCTGCATGACCGGCGAATGGTCCTCAAGGTGACTGATCAGACTCTATCTACTTATATGCAATGCATTGTATGAGACGGGTCCTGGTTCGCCACACTGCACTGTACCCTCGGTGTTTTTTTATATTGGTAAACACGGTCTCACCGGCTGCCTTCAAACACCAAGCACGTGTCACAGAAGTTCACCACCCCGCGTCGCATTGAATATCTTTGGTGGGGTTCGATGGATAAATTAACTAAATGGGTAACCTAAATACGATACCGTTCGATACCTACCCAGTGTTTTGCATGCCTTGGCGTTCACTTTCGCCAAGTTTTGAGGACCAAACGAATGGTACCGATAGCGCGCTCCACCGATTGAAACTATCGGTAGGGGCGTAGCACCTATGGATCAGGGTTCAACATCTTTATTTCCTTGCAGTGGGCTGAAACTCTATCGGACATGTTTACCTCACCCAAGGTTGTATTGCTGGGGGGGGAGCTTGAGGGGAGCTCCTCACGATTAGAGTCCACCGGAACTGTGCGCCGACAGGGGGTTGGGAAGCTTGACGATTTGTCACCCGCAGCAGCGCAGCGCTTTTGGGTGACAGCAGCTTTTGTGCCTAAGGGCTGTGCTTCTGAGACGGAGCGTGGAAAAAGATTAAATCCCTGCTTGTGTGAACAGACACGGTTTAATTTCGCGATTGGGGGACACTGGAACTGTTCTCACCGCTCTCAGCCCTGTCGCAAAAAATGTGTTCCTTCGGCTTCTGGCCGAGGTCGGGACTGGAACAAACAGCCAGGTGATGTTTCGTGATTGGGGAATTATGTTTCGGGCCGCTTGAGCAGTAGCCGGCTGTAGCCGTCACACGACGGCATGGTGGATTACGGACTCGGCGGGAGAACATGTTATCGGTAACCAGATTGAATTATGCGGGGGGTGTTGGTTATTATAAAACAGGTTAGTTTTAAACCCCTCAAAGAAGGACGGTGATGCTAGGGCTGCAGGTATCGGTCTTTCTGAATGGAGCCGGCTAGTTTGCGGTCTTTTCGACGAACGATAAAACCTATGGACAGAATACCCGCATAACGAGTTGAATATGCGCGGAGCCTACCTGATGCTGGCGCGGTCGATAGGCATGCAAGTGCCAAGCGATAAACCGGGGGGCCGGATGAATAATCCATTCTAGGGCAAGTGGTGCGTCTCCATGGTCTAGAGGGTTCCAATCCCCAAAGATATGCGATATAGGCCCTGGTGGCATCTGAGGTTACTTGGAGAAGCCCAAGGCTGGCATGCAGGTGCGCGTCGCACCCCCTTGTGTTCTCTATCTCTGAAGATTTCCTGCCATCTGCTGACTTCTGGATGGCGGAGAGCTCATGTGTTAGGAATGGCATAGCTATTCTATCGGCACCTCCGTGTGTGCGCATTTTTCTACACTATTGATTGCTCGAGCATTATGCGAGTTAGTGAAAGGCAACTGATCACGAGAACTCGATTTCCTGCACAGCTGCCTTCGTCTTGCCTTTTTAATACTCTAGGGCATCGGTGGGAATACGAGGTGGGGGGAATATGGGCATAAGGAGTGAATAGAGGAGGGGAGGGGAGGTAGATTGGGACACAGTGTGCTATACTCGAATTAGTTAGTGCGATACTTGGTGATATTCGAGTGAGATGCCATGCGCTTGTGTCTCGGGAAAAAGTAAAACAAGCATTCCTTATCACAGCCCTCTCTCGCAATAATATAGTGGAAGTTGTGATAAAGACGTAATTGACCTAAGAGCTGCAAATGATTTTGTAAGTGCTATTTTGAAAACCCTCGTTAGCTGGGCTCGTCATACTCGTAACCATAATCCCCAACGAGGCCTCAGATGCGTGAATTGATAATCTACCGTACTGATGACACCGTGTCTGCGCTACCTTAAGAGCGGAGGTTTAAATTACTTACTACAGTATGATACATGTACGACGCCCACTGTCATTTTCTATCTCTAAATTATCGTGTTTCATCAATTTGAAAGTGGGATGCTAGGTACAATCATACAACTTGTTACAAAAATGCTACTTAATATATGAAGTTGGTCAAGTACATGCCACTTGAGGAGAGAAAAATAAGTAAAGGCAGATTGGTAGGTATTCTTGTTCTTCATTCTCGCAAGCGAGGTTAGTAGTAACTGAAAGATATACAAAAGTGCCCTATTCATACAATCAGGAAAAACAAAGTGAAGACTCAGCAAGAAACTTAAGTGCCGACACTGCTTGACTCTGAAAACCTGCCAAGACAATTTCAGTAATTATGAGTGAATCTTGAATGGTATGAGGAAATAATTTGGAGAATATCATGAACTAAATAACTGATCAAGATGGATAAATAGCTTTTGAATAACTGGAATGTTTTCAACACTATGTGGGATGATAATGTGTATACTTTCTAGTTGTTATTGTGAAAATGTCATGAAAACAATGTGATATATTATGTATTCTGTTATTATAATTATGTTCATAGTGTACAGAGAAGCTGGAAATATAAACTAAATATTGAAATCAATGCTGTTGTTATAGGAAAAATGATTATGAAACTACTAATTGTCCTATTCAAAGCATTCAGAATTGCAATTTTCTTAAACAAAAGATTGTATTTTTTTCTATACCTATTTTGCCTCTTGTTTAGATTATATCATAATAGGGGAAATTTTTTTGAGAAGAAGGAAGAGTTATGATACCTTTAATACATGGTAAGTATAATTATCTATATGAATATAACTTGAAGTCCTAACTCTTTTAATATTAGGGAGCTTGTATATATTAGTTATTACCGATTTATTGTTCCGTAGCAATCAAATTTCTTTAAGTATTACTCGAGTAAGTGCGCTATTTTATACTTCCCCCAGGTCTTGCTACCTGGATGTCCAAGACTTTTAGGTTAACCGAAAATAGCCAGTTTTCCTGCCGTTAAGATATTATGGTCTTAAAATTGGTTGGTTTACGTGGTCAATTACTAAGTGAAACGCATTCATGGTTCCCTCACTTGTCACAAACGAAACACCCCACCAACCAACGACCCCCCGTTCCCCCCCCTTCTCTTCCTGACCACCTTCTTTACCAACAACGCAAACAAGCACTTCAGAACGGCAAAGGAACGAACAGGAAAGCATTGAATGCTCCTGGATCGTCTTATCCAAATACTGTCATCAAAAATGGCTATCGGTACCGCCATCCCCGCCATCCCCGCCATCCCTGCCATAACCGCAATTGCGACCGCGCCAAATTCCGGTGCTCCGATTGAAGCAACCACCACCCCGTCAAAACTCCCCCTAAGCCCAACCGCTCCCCCACCTACCATCCATCATGCATACATGCAATCCGCTCTACGGATTGCTACCTCAGCCCTCCAGAACAATGAGGTACCCGTCGGCTGCGTATTCGTGCATGACTCACGCATAATCGCCAGTGGCCGCAACGACACGAACCGTTCTCTCTGTGGGACCCGCCACGCGGAACTCGTCGCGATTGACAAGATCTTGGCTACCCATCCGCCGTCTATATTCAAAGAGACCGACCTGTACGTTACTGTGGAGCCGTGCATTATGTGTGCCAGCGCACTCAGCCAAGTCGGCATCAGGAAGGTCTACTTCGGCTGCTCGAATGACAGGTTTGGCGGGTGCGGCGGGGTATTGAGGGTCCATGAAGGGGATAAGGTGAATGGCGGAGGAGGATATGAGGTTGTCGGCGGGATTTATTCGTCCAGTGCTGTGGTTAAGCTTAGGGAGTTTTATGTCCAGGAAAACGGAAGGGCCCCGGTCGCTACTAACAAGAAAGGGAGGGAGCTGAAAACCGATAACCTGCCTGTCGACGTGGTTATCTTGTAAGGGGAGAAGTTCCGGATGGATATGGGGTTTGATTTCAGGGGTGGTTTAGTATACCTTGTCTAATAATTACGGCGGTGGCGATGATGGAAAAACCTCTTCCCTTCTCATGTGTTGTCTTATCTTTCACATTGTTGCTTTTTACTGCTGTTTTCTATTATGGCAGGCGGGCTCCTTGCGTACTTAGTTGGCTGGCATGTTGGTGAATTGGTATTCTGGCGTCATACTCGTTTCAGCTTCTCTTTCTCTTTCTCTTCCCCTAATTCTACGATGCATCCTTAATTCCCTTTGTTTTTGATACCACGAACGGACTAGACTAGATTAGGCTGGCTTAAATGTTGGGAGACGCTCTTTTCACCATACTTTTTCCTTCTCTAATACTGATGGCAATCGGTACCTTGATTTTCAGATATCTTCAAAGTTCAATAAACTTGTTTCATGTCAAATGTTTCTGTAACCTGACTTGGTGTATTTGTTCTCCCCGAACTCCTCTGGAGTAATTTGTTGTAAGAGTTTAGGCGTATGCTTACGGGTTTTGGCAAGGATTTCGGCTTTAAATAAAATAGCTAGCTCTCCTCCTACTCCGGCTCGCTTTCGCTAATAGTGGGCAGGAGTGACGCAGGAGCAAGCGCGGGAGAAAACACGAGAAAATTATCCAGACAACTACCGTATAATCCGGCGAAAGTCGGATTGGAGCTAAAGCGAAACTGAGGCAACCGAGCCAACAAAAGGGCACGAAGAAGGGCGAATTTGCCACAGCTTAAACAGATAGGCACCGGTGGTTGGACAGGTTCAAGAAAATCCGCACTAGCGCCAATCCGACTTTCGTCGGATTATACGGGTATACCCAGCATTCCTCATCTACCCCATGCTCCCCAGACTAAATCAGAAATCAAGCCGCCTTCTACCATGGAGGAAATGGAGGTGAAATGGGGATGAACGGGAGTGGCTGCCGGCAAGGTACAAGGAGCTCTAAGCTAAGGGCCTATTTGGCGAAAATGGGACCCCCCGTTGGGCGACCGCTTCTGCTGCGAAGATGGCCTTCTCCACTTTGAAACGGAAAGAAAAGAGTCATTTGTATGGGGGAACGGAACGGAACCGTTGTATCCAAACATGCCCTAATACGGTATTGGTGCATGTAACGGTGAGAAGGAGAGGAAGAAAGTGGTCAGAGATATAGAGGCTCAAAGAGGGTTTGTTCTAATTGATTCATTGATAAAAATGATCCTACTGTAGGAGAAAATCCTCTAGATCTATTTTAAGCTCAACATATTCCCCTACCCTGCTCCCGGAGCAAATGCCAATATGATGAATCTCAATTCCTGCTAGGTGACAACGATAAAGTGGGGGTACATACTGCGCAGGCAGAAGAGTGGTATGCTATCCTAGGAGGTAGTGGGAGTAGCAGCAGTGACTGTAAAGTCTTGGTTGGTAAATCAGATTTCGATTCTTTATGTGTAACTTATAGAACATTGGGTTCTAATGCGGTGAATGCCGATTTTTTTAGAGATTGACTGGGGGGGACCTATCAATCTATCACTTCTAGTTCAACAAATGACCATCAGAGCAAAACCTCCTCCAATGCCGTAAAAACCGAAATAATTGTGCATCACGCTAGGACGTTGAAGTTGCCTGTCCTAGTAAGGTCTGTTGTCCCACTCACGTGAGTGCTGAAAGAGAATCTTCTCGGCGTGTTTTCTCCGCCTAGACTAATCCAAAGGGGAAATTCTGGACGTCCGAGCGCCATGCCCAATTATTTCGGTTGTGTTAAGATACCGTAAGGACCGAAATAATTGAGAATGACGCTAGGACGTCCAGAATTTCCGGCTTTGGATTAGGGTAAATAACACACGGCGAGAAGATTCTCCTTCAGCCTTTACCTGAGACACAGACCTTACTAGGAGAGGCAACTCCAACGTCCTAGCGAGATTCTCAATTATTTCGGTTTTTTACTGGTACGGAGTTCTGTGTGGTGGGGCTCTAAGCTTCACCGGCAGGATAAGCACTAAAATCAAGCGTAGGCAACGAATAGACAAAAGGCACCGTACTCGGGTGTCAGGGTTAGTCCGCGAACACCAGGATTTATTCTGAGCATGAGCTAAAGTGGCAAATATCCAATAGAAACCTTGAATAGATAGTTCAACCAATAGTAAAGCAGAAAGCGTTCGAGGAATTCTTCTGGTTTTCAACACACACCCCTTAGTGCGTGCGCTATTCCTAATATCGTCGTTAGCTTTGTCAGCCCTGTGTTCGCGGACTAGCCCTGGTATCCGAGTATCTATTATTCTAGCGGCATGAAAGCGCCCGAGATTCTAGCACTGTTTTCGCAATAAGTGAGTATTCTTACTTTTTCCGGATTTTGTAATACAAAGTGTAAGTTGTGTTTTAAAAGGACAGGAAATACCGGTAGGATTCCTTGGTGTGGAATGTGCAAAATGCACAAATGACGACCAGGTGTGTCATAGGGGGGGACTCTACCATACGATAGAAGTGATGGTTTCTCCGAGTCTCAAACGAGCCCCACGGGTGGCCTTAGTAGCACCGTGCACAAAATCCAAAGATGGCTGACCGGGTTATGTATGAACTTTATGGAGAAGACCAGGTAACGACAGTATGGCACCATCCGGGTAGCGCAAAATAATCTCTTGTAGGCGTTATCCGACGAGGAATCTATAAATCGGACCAATTAGCCAATTGTGATCGATGGTATCATAAAATAAAAATAAAACTCAGATTCCCACTCTTGTCGGTAGCCATCTTGGCTGGATAGTAACTGGGCTTGTCTGCGGCTTAGAGGCGGTGTGGTGGTGGAGGTGGGAGTACGTCGTAGTTACCTCCCGACGTGCAACGTGACACAGTAGCACAGGGAGCGCTGCTTGCTCGGATTGTAGTGTACACCACCCCTCTCGCCGACATTTCCTGTAACCTGTGTATCAACGATGGAATATCGCACAAGTAGCACAAACTCCTGCACTACGCTATCGTGCGCACACTCGTACCACAAATGGCGTGGTAACCAGCGGGCCGGTCCATTTATTCCGTCCTTCCTCCCTCCCTCCCTTCCGTCCCTCCGTTCCCTCTACCCTCCTTTTATGAGAGGTTCAGAATCGCGTCTTTCGTTCCTTGGGGTGCTTGAGACGGCCAATTGAGAAGTCCCTCGGTGAGTTGAGTGGTGTGCAGAAAGGCCCTGTAGTCGGGGGGCACAGTATCATATGTGCTTTGGCGTGATGTGATAAGTACACTTTGTCAATTGGTCCAGCCTATCAATGATTTTATATGCTGGATTTTGTCTACCTCGTTCTCCGGTTGTACGGATGTTAGCGAGGGTGATAAATAATAAGTTGGTACGGGGTGGTTAGTGGTTAGTGGTTGATCTCTGCATCGCTGTGGCTATGTTATATCACATCTTTTCCCAACGAGGCAGCATTAGTAGTGCATGGTAGTATAGTACTCATTCGTCTTTATCAAGAATGCCTCGGTGAGCTAGATCCTTGATGGGGGCACCAGCGAAAGGTCATCTGGACGAGGAATTCTTGGCAAAGATCCGTGGGTACAATACGGTGGTGTATTATTAGTCTCCGGTTGGGGAGAGTGCAGATTCTAGAAGCATAATAGCACAGCTGAGCGAAGTAAAACAGAATGGCCAGGCAAGCCAGTGGCTGATGTTCCACATATAACGGAAGGTGCCTTAGTGAATCCTTTATTAAAGAGCGTAAGTGTTTTTTTATTGGGACAACAAGCTGGTCCACTAACTAACGAACGGGTAAAAAACAAGCAGAACAGAAAGACTAGAAGCGAGCAAACCAGCAGACAGAGCGAGTGAATAGAAACCAAGCAAAACCGCCTAGGGGGTACTTAAACCGTTGACGCAAGTAAAAGTGAAAGACAACCTAAAAAGGGAAACATCAAAAAAATCAAATTGAGAAACTTCCTCCCCCTCCCCCTCCCCCCCCGCCCCTTAATAATGCAAATGTGGGCCGATGTCATTCATACCTACTGATGAAAACATTATCGGTGGTGGCCTCAGCACTGATACACGAGCTCCGGTAGGGTCCCCCAACACCGTCGAAGTATCATTGAGCCCCCCCTTCGGGAGCGCCGATTGCAAGGATCTCCTGGAGGATCCCCTCCGCGGCATTCGGGACGAATTTAAGGCTCCCACCGATATCCGTTATCATTTCGAGGGCGGCATTGAGCCTAGCTTGGAGGACTGCTGCCCTATTGTTGGCTTCATCTAGCCTACCCTGCAGGACTGCGATCTGGTTGTTGGCTTCACTGAGCCTATGATCTGGGGACCTGGGTATTTTCACCTTATAGGCCTCTTCGATATTGTCCGCGACGAACCTGAGCCAGATCTTTTTTTGCTCTGGGGAAAAGGGGGCTGTTTGACAAGGGGGAGAGGTGGTTAGCAAGGGGTGTCAAACAGGAGATTTTTGGGTGGGCCTAGGAAGAGCTTATATGGTAACTTACACTCTATATTTTCACCCCCAGGTTCACCTTTGAAAAGATCCCAAAGGGGATTATGGATCCGCATAAACTCAGGAGGCCCGTCCACTTTAATCGTGAGAGTCTGGCCGTTCATTTCAAGAGTTTGCTGAAGGGCTTAAGATATCTGTTAGTCGTTCTGGCATTAGTTTGAACACATCGCGATAAACTCTGATTGCTCATGGAGGTCAATCAAAGGAGAATACTAGGGGCCTTACATGTTGTTCGCGTGAGCACTGGAGAACGTCTGTTGAGGAAGGCGTCGCGGAAAAAGATCCTTAGAGAGTTTGGGTAGTGGTAATTGAATGTTCGCAAGATGTTGAGCTGTCTGTCTGTCTGTCTGTCTGTCTGTCTGTCTGTCTGTCTGTGTGTGTGTGTTTGGCTGCCCGAGGGCTGGGGACTTCAGACTTTATAGCTTAAAGACTTGCCAGGCCAACTAAACCTATCTGCCATAGGGATTGCACACTATTCACATAAAAACTACCCATCCCGATAGTACTCAAGAGTTTGAGCAAGATAGATGCACAGATCCTCAATATCTAGCTCAGACAGCTCTAGAATGGCGAGGCGGGGAGCAGACTCCCCAACATGATGGATGCTGGTCCTCGTGATTTTACAAGTTCTCAAAAGGACGCAACATATTTCGTGCCCTGCTAGGGCTGGGGCAGAGAATAGTGCTGTTAGCCTGGAGGGATGGAGCTGAGCCGGAGCAGAATGTAAGTGTCTCAAAGTTGAGTCTACGTAACGATAATGGCCTAGATTTCTTGGAGAATTTCTGTTATATTGAATAGATATTAGGGTGAGGTAAGCATGGAGAACGATTGTGCCGTTGTGCAAAAAGAAAGGAAGAGAAAAAGGGCCTGGAGAGGTTAGTACTGGCAGTGTGCTCCTACACTAGATGCTAGAGTGCGCAACGTAACGATATTAGATAGTATTAAATTCCATACTCACCGCCGCTGTCTCAGCCCTCAACTGGAGGTCTTTGTCCTCAGTGCTTAACATTTGACTTTGTCCCCGGGGAAAAGGGATGGAGTGAGCGAGTGATTCACGATGACATGGGCGTATTGCACCTAGGGAGAAGGCTGGAATTTGTTGAACTCAATAACTAATAAGAAGGCACACGGGGGGAGACACCCAGGTTTTTGACTTAAAGGGAGATCCATGGATCTCAAACTATCACGGGGGGGGACAAGGCGGCCAATCGGCTTTTAGCTGAGTTCTGTTTTGGGACATGTCAATACTTTAAGTAACCCCAATCCCCGGTTAAGCAGCAAGCCCTGTCTTAATTAGACGTACCGGTGCACCGGAAATCTCTGGTTGGTGCGGGGCCCATACCATTCACTCCTTTTCCTTGTACCAAAAGTCGTCATCCCAAAAACGTTGCCTGTCATCAGATCCACTACCAGAAAAACAGGGATTATGAGAGACATCGACTTAAACAGGGCAGACCCGGACCTTTATCCTAGATTTTACGGTGGCCCGAAATAAAGGCCTATGAGATTCCTAGGATGTAGTGTCATAGTGCATTCATGCGCTAGGGGTTGTATCCATATGTGGAGGGTGCAATTCTGACATAGGACAATATATTATGGGATTTCAGAGGCCAATAGCTGGGGAGTTTTTTCCCCCGGTTTCCGAGCAGCTAAAAGCGTGCAGTGTGTACTGGAGGATAGCGAACAGGAGCCTTGCGCAAGCTTGGTAGCTCAGTGCGTTGTGTGCTCATGATCATGAAAGGCAGAATCATCCGTCTAAGTGGCTTGGGACGGGGAGGTGTTGTTTATACACCTTAACGAAGAATATCTAAGACAAAGCGATGTTAATTGTGCTTCTGACTTAGTGTCTGAGATATCAGCAATCAGATGTCATGTGGGGTTTGTGTGTCCCTACTGCTGACCGGTGGCTAGTAAGAAAAAATCGCAAATATTGTGAACACGCCCTGCTGCTTTTATCCCAGACCCCCGTGCGCGCGCACACACAGTGCCTGAACCCGCCATGCCTTTAGCCCCGGTGGTTGGGTCTAGAAAAGCAGATTTTTGGTTTTAAATTTGTCACCCTATTACACTTTTTTTTAAAAAAAAAAAATTTAGTCAAGGAAAAACTAAGGAGGGGGAAGGGGATGGACTTTCTAATTGTGGAGTTAGGGTTGGTAGATATAGGAAAGTGTATCATAACTAGGATGAAGCCAAATCCTGGAGGGGATAGGTTCGGTGGGGGTAGGCATAGGAGTTTATGATACACCTCAGATTGGCACTTAGCCCTGCAGATACACGCTGATATCATGGGGCACCGGGGCTAACCTTCTATAGTGAGGGCACACTTCCAGGCCCAGGAGAAACCCGGGGATAATGTCCTAGCCACTAACGTCGGGAAATTCTCAGCTATCATACACTATAGGCCATTGCATCTGCGGAGACCTCTCGATACTTGGGTTCAATTGCACGGTAGAGTGCTAGCGGATTGTTTGAAATATTTAGGGGGGAAGCAAATGATCCGGCCACCGTAAGAACTGAAATAATTGAGAATGACGCTAGGACGTCCAGAATTTCCGGCTTTGGATTAGGGGACAAAACACGGCGAGAAGATTCCCTTTCAGCAATCACTTGAGACACAGACCTTACTAGGAGAGGCAACTCCAACGTCCTAGCGATATTCTCAATTGTTTCGGGTTTTACGGTATGGTATAACCAATGCTTCCATAGGTACCTTAGGGGCTGTTTGGCGTGACAAGTTTAGACGTCGAAATCATAGTTCCGGCCCAAACCATTGTTTGTATTATAACTACAGGAATTTTTGGTAGATTTTAATTACAAACCTTGGTTTGCAGCAGCCAGCACCAAATCTTTGACTGTTTCTGACAGGGTATGAGGTTCTTTCAACCATTGTTGCGAAGCCATGGTTTGTAATCACCCAAATTTTACAAAAATGCCACGCCAAGCAGCCCCCTAAGTTTGTGGAAATAGCTGTAACCCACTCCCACATCCAAATCATGTTCCGAGTACTCCAAAATCCTCGGGTAGGATCTTCTAAGCATTCTTTCATTAGTGACGATCGTGGGGGGGGGGGTCACCAACGATCACTCGTGAATCGTGAATCTTGCTTGTACTTGCCGGATCACAAAGTCCCCATCCATCCCAAATCCCGTTAGCCTCTGTGACAACGATCACCCACCCTTACTCGGATCCATGAAGCGCTAGTCTATCGTACATCAACCACCACTGCTCGGGGGTTTTCGGAAGATATGAGCGGCATGTTTCATAGAGGGGGTAAAATCTGAATACTAGCCAGCATTTGATTGGTGATCTATGGTCGCTGGAAATGAGCCGGGGCGGTCCGTTGTTATAAGGCTGGCCGGGTTTATGGTGGAGGATTTTGCGATTCGGCAAGTGAGAAGGTCGATTAACTACTGCCACACACTACAGGCTTAATTGACTAGAATTCCCTAAGACCGGGGGTCTGGGCCCCGAAGTTATATTACTTCTCTGTAAACAAAAAGAAGTGAAGATAAGGACGAAGAAACCTCCGAACTACTAGGCTAGGTCACAAAAGGAAATATTAAGAAAAGGAAAAGAAAAAGAAAAAGGAGAAAAACGCGGCAACCCCCTACCTAGTTTGAAATTGCAAGTAATTCCTGGATCTCCTCCTTCGTAAACCCGAGGATGTACAAAACATCCAGCATGGTTTCTGAATTGAGTCTTGTGGGTGCCGCAACTTGAACAGAAGACTTTGCATTAAAGGCAATGCCGACACCGGCCTTCTTCATCATTAGTAGGTCATTCGCACCGTCTCCGATTGCCATGGTTTGTTCAAGAGCGATCCCATTCTCTTTGGCGATCTCTTCGAGTAAGAGTGCCTTACGCTCTGCATGCACGATGGGCCCACAAAGCTCCCCAGTAAGAAATTTACCGTCTTCCGAAACAACGAGCTATGAATCCTTGGTTAGCGGATTATCGGACATTTCTCCAAATACTATTCATACATTATTTGCGTGAGCATAATCGAAACCAAGCTCCTCTTTAACATACTCGGCCAACGGAACGAACCCGCCACTGAGAACAGCTAGTTTGTATCCAAGGGTCTTAAGCACACGGCATAGTTCTCGGACACCGGGGGTGAAGGTGATGACAGATTTAAGTTCCTGGAATACTGTTGAGGGGACCCCTTTGAGTAGTGTAACTCGCTGTCGAAGAGATTCTGTGAAATCTATTTCCCCATTCATTGCACGGGCGGTAATGGACTACAGTAGATTAGAACCACGCGGGGGAATAAATCTCAAGGGGGCAAACAATACCGAAACCTGGTCCTCGACCCCCAGGAACTTCGCGATCTCGTCAATAACCTCCTGCTCGATTAAAGTCGAGTCCATGTCGAACACAGCAAGACGCTTGTACCGTCTGAAAATATTATTCTCCTGTAAAACAAGTTCGACATTCCATTTCCTCTCGAAGTACCATAGGCTAGTGTGCCTTCTCAATTCGCTGAGCTGTAGCATCTCCGGCATGGACAAAGAAATCTCCATAACTTTTGGATGTTCAGAAGAGTCGAGGCAACGATGGTTGGTCCCCCACTTCTTCCATGGTACGAGCAACTCATCGATTGTCTGGATGAACTCGAACATGGCCATGTCTGAAACGAAGGAGCCGAAATTGACATCATGTCTCTCAACCCCTATTTCTTCTCCGTCGGCCGTGACCAAGGATTGATTGGGATTGTAGAAGAGGGTTGCGACCAGTTGCAGCGCGGACTCGGTAGCCACACAATTCTTATGCGAAACAGTATGCACAATACCAGAGTTTTTAATCAAAACGCGTTTGCCATCAGGCGTAATTATTTCAACAGGGGTTGTATGGTCTTCGTTTGGAGTAGGGGGTGCTCCGTGGAGGTCTCTGATGTGAAGACCAGCACTATAACTTGCGGCTCCTGTCAGGCCCTGCCCGGGTGCGACAAGAGGGGTGTTGGACGGTTCAATCCAACTCATGATGGTGAGGGTAATGAGGAGGTGCGCTGAGAACGGAGCAGCCGTCTGATTGTTTTGAGGGCGCCGGGAGAGAATGAAGGAATGGGAGATAAGCAAAGAATAGAATTTCGACCGTAAATGAGAGAAGGCGCAGGGTAAAAAGGCGGGGGAGGGACGATGGATCTACTCGAGTACGGGGTGGTCCTTTCCCCTATATTCGCATGGCAAGTTTTTTTGGTTGCTAAGTTACAAAGGTTCGGTAAGTTATGGAGCCGTTATTTGAGGTTAACCAGCCCAATATATACACCCCGTATATTCCTGTTAATAGCTTCCTGCCCTTTGTGCCGTGCAGTACTCTGGTGCCATTCCCATACCCTATACCTCTCCTACTTCCAGTTTCTGTGCAGTAAACACTGCACTTCGAGCAGCATTGCAACGTGGTAATAGGAGAACGGGTTACGATAAACCACGGTAACTCATCGCTCTCAGGAATTATGATGCCATCTTACTTAGCATTTAACAAGGGTAATCTGGCAGATGGAGCATTCCGCACCAATCAAACTCCGAAGAGTATTACACTGACATCATAAGGCCCATCCACTACTGATGAAAGAGAGGGCAAGTCGAGGAGTGGACGGAGGTAATTCCCCCAGCCACCCCCCAGCGTGATAACGATAGACTAGATAGACTACGACCTGTTGTGAGAGCCTTCATACAAGAGTAAGAATCTATTAAATAAAACAAACTATGAATATAATTGGCCGGTTAGGCTCAAATAATTGATCCATAGAATCCTGCGAGACATTGTAGATGCACACAGTGAGGCACGGAACATGCAAATTTTTTGGGGTGAAGCTGGTATTGTTTTAAATCCTAGGATAACCCACCGCATTACACAAATTTTGCGGACGGGAGTACAACCCCTTAACTTACGATACCTGTGGTATGGTCGCGTGTCTCTAATATGGTAGGCTACCTGAGTTACTGACCATAATCAGCTATTGAAAATTGTCTGGCTCGGAGAATTGCAGCCCGATGTTCAATTCTAGCAACGGATAAGAAGTCAGTCCCGAGTGCGCTCAAGATAAAAGGGAAAAAATAGCGAAAAAAGAAGCAGAAACAATCGGGTAATGTTGTATATTATAGCCCGTAGGGGCCACTCAGTACTATGTGGTCGTCTGTATAGCTAATGGTATCTGGCATTATACGAAGCATGCCCGGCTTTCACCGCCATCCCTAGAAACTCGGGGGAAGTTTGGTATTGCTGCCATCCCAGCGGTCCCCGGGCGATGATCAACTCCAGAGAAACCGCAAAAAACTGGAACATAAAAGCTATTCCAACTAAGGACCACAAGGAAATCATATATCCGTGCTGTTCCCCTAATTCGAAAGGGGATTCTGGGTAGCCCAACCTGACCCATCATTTCTCGCCCAAGAGTTATAAAGGCATCAGAACAGCGCATTTCGCAGCTAGCTCACATAGCAAGCCCAGCGGCTGCACCACACCCTCCATGCTATAGACCCGAATGGATATCAAGGCACTCAGGGGACCGCCTGAGAGCAAATACGGTCTTGGGTATTCTCTCGCCGTATTCCGCGAATCCTGCTGATATAATACTATATATAGTCCATCAACTATTGTGAGAATATAGGTTAAACCCTCCTCTTCTCATAGCTTTTCCTACTGGCATACCAGTAGCACTCCTCTGATGTACTAGTACCAGACTCTACACACCCACTGCCAGTAAATGTTACGGGTTTAAGTAAGAGCAAGAGAGGTCAAACACTAGTATTAAAGCTATCTAGGAAGTATGCTCAAGTTGTTCACTAAGGATATTACTATAATGGGATAGAACGTATTGCAAACAAGTAGTTGAAATCATAACCCCTCATTCGGTATGGTTTTGTTTAATCTTGTTGAAATTAGGCTTTCAGATATGCACTTTCTACGTATTAGAGTACGACAAAGCCGGTCATTCTCCCTTAGACCCGGTTTCCTACTCTCCGAGTCAGACCTACCCTATTTGACTTTTCCCTCATGTCACCGCTCAATAAATCGACTAGATATACAATTCTATTCTCATTTGTTTTCTCTTGTCTTCCATATTGTTTCCTTTAACATCTTCTCCGCTGCTGATATATGTTGTTGTTTCACTGTATAAATAGTAGGCCTTTCTGGCTCTCGGAGATTGAACGAAGTTCCTTGGTATCTCTCGCACACACATGTCTCTGGTATATGGCCTGGCTATTGGACCGTTTTTCAACAAATCTTGTGCCTATTTCTCTGGCCATCTATTTTCCACTCTACTCTCTATCCAAACCTCAGATGAAACAGTCATTTCTACTCAATTGTCACTTGGTCTTCATGTTTCAAAGGCGACCTTCATCAACCATTTCACTCTCTCGGATGTTTGGCTCCCTTGATGATAGTCTACTCTTGATTTCACCTATCTAGGACAATAAAATGCCACGACGCTTGTACTTCTTTAATTTTGAATACCATAAAAGCTGTAATAACTGAACAAGGTGCCATGCCGTTGGACCCGCCCCCTCTCGTAAAGTCGATGTTTTTTTTTTTTTGATTATGTATACTTTTCAGAGCTCTTTTTTTGCAGTATTTTTCGCCCCTTCTCCAAAGTTGGGAATTTTGAGCCACATACTGTAGCTCATTGTTCGATTACTGTAAAAACTCGGTGAATCCACCATCTAGGATCGTGCTCAGGCCGCCCCCGATCAGAGACAAAGCGCAGAGAAGGAATGGCGCCATCAAGATGTTGTCTAGATTGGGGAGGCTCAGCTTGCTGGATCTCATCAGCTGGTATTCGTTATTTTTTAACTTACTCAGCTAAGTCAATCGCAGTTTAGACATTGATTTCTGTTGAGATTCCCGATGGTAGATTTATCGAGTTTTTACGGTATTCAAGTTTTCACGGTAAGTTATGATACCCCTACTTTCACTCTGGCATCATAGACTAGTTCATTTCTGCTATTGCCAGGAAAAGGTGGCTGGTGGCGCCACAGTGCGGCTCCGCTAATCTTGTGATACAATACTTTTACAATTATTGTCCTACAGACACGAGCGAGTATTATGACGATTTGACTATTGCACTGAGACTCCCTCCAGTACCTTGGTTCACCAACTCCCCACTAATTACTTTTCGCATTCCCCTTCCCCACCTTTCGCCCTATTCACACAACATGTTCACAGAAGCTGATATCAAGGGATTGTTACGCACCTGTCCAGCAGCCCCGCCTTACATTGAGCTCCTTTCAGGGACCGGAATCATCACCGAAGCTACCCTCCGCACCGAAATCTCCCAGCGCATTTTGGACTCCCCTCATTCCCCTGGCCGTACCTCAGTCTTCGAACTCGGCAGCGATTTTTCCATCGAGGCGAGAGTAATAGAGCGATTACTGCCAGCCCAACAAGGTGATTGGGCCAGAGTTGGTGCTTCGACAATTATTACGGCGTAGGCGATCTCACTCCTTGATTGCGAGCAAACTGCTAATGGGGTGTAGGCCTGAACTACAACGACTTCGAGATCAAATTCAAAAGGATCTTGATAGTGACCTAATCCATGTCTCAAGCTTCTGCAAGAATAATTCGATCGATCTCGAGCTTTTCCGGAGACTGCCGGTCGGTGCATACCACTGGCTTGGGAACGACCGAGAGTGGGTGTTTGGCACGGGCTTACTTGAGAGTCTGAGATACGAAGTGCTGGATTCTTTGAACGGGCTAGATGGGTCTGTTTCTTCCCTGTTTTTGGATGTCCTAAGGCTGAGTTCCTGTAGCCCTATAGAACTTTCAACACTATTTCCTGAGAGAGAATTCCCACTTGCCTTTATCTCGGTAGTTGTGACACCCATGTCTAAAGAAGGGGCTCTAGATGGGAAAGTCAAAGATGGCCACTACATCCCAAACAAATATATTCAAGCACAGCAGGAGGACCTTGTACACGAGTTGAGAAAAGAGCGGATTCTCGGTGCGTGAGCGTGACTCCCTGGGATCAGGGTAGCACTTTACTAAGATTCTCCAGATATCCAGTCAATACACAAAGCAGGTGTTCAGGACCCACGAAGTTTCATTTTAGAACGAGATCCCAGTTCTCGGCTTTTAACTACACATTTTGTGACTGAGGATTTTTTAGAGGATGTCCGAGGTCGAATTTCCGAAAAAATCTCGACGCAAATGTGGAGCGATTTGGAGGTAATCCTTCTCGTGGTGTCTCGATCAACATATACCAATCTAACCCCTGCGGCAGTTCCTGGATACACGCCTCAGCCCTGCCGATACCTCTGCGCTCGTCAGTTTGCTAACTGCTCCAGACGGCTCACCTCTCGAGGGAATAGGAGCCTTTGTTGTCTCTACCGCCCTCCTCCCTTCTCTCAACACCGAGTCTACCTCATATGCAAAATCTCTAGCCGAGAAAGCTCACACAAAGGGCGCGCCCAATCCAACTCTCGAGCCACGAGACCTATCAAAGCACCTTTCATCTAAAGCCCCCCGACAAGTCATCTCACACTACATCTCTGCTCTTCACCCACCCGCCCTCTCTCTCCTAAACTCGCATTTCGAATCCCTCAAGTCTTCGGAGATCAACGATGCCAAACAAGTTTTTGCAGACAGATACTACACACGCCTAGTAGTCCACAAGAGAGCTATAGACGGTCTCAACGACAAGTCACTCCGTTTCAAATTAGAGGCAGACCTTCTCGTTCACTGTCGCGAGGTCATCGTCCCATCCTTGAGCGAATACATCACTACAACACCAGGCGTTGGGGAGCTATGCGTGAAACTCACGGAGGCCCCAGAGTTAGGCAGAATCTTCAACCACCTCGCCACCTTCATTGATGATAAAGTGCCAGATGTTGATTCCATGCAAGCTGTCAAGGGATCTATGATCCAAGACCTTAAAGCACAGCTACAACTTAGTAATGACCCCGCAGAGATGGCGCTACTGGCGCTCCTGATACTACTGGCAAGGAGGGGCTATGGGGCGCTTAGATTTTCAGAGAAATACATACCCGTGTTCGTGCCTAAGAAGCAGAAGAAGCAAAAAGGCGCGGAGGAAGGGGTGGCAGAGAAGTTGCTTAGGGAGGTGAAAAGGAAGAAGCTAAGCAAAGGCGTTCCCGAACTATTAGACAGGGTCATGGGCGCAATTACAAAAAAGCAAAAGGTTGAGGAGGGGGATTTGGAAAGGTTGAAAGGGATTGGGAATGATACGGTAGGATTTGATTTAAGCTCAGATTAGAAGGGGTCCTTTGGTCGGCTTTTTGTAGATATTCCAATGGTTGAGCCATTTTGTCACCTTGTACTACCACTACCACCACCACCTTTGTTATTTTAGAATCTGGTTGAAGTGATACACTTTTGGGACTCCTTTTACACAACTGCTAGCTAGAAGGGAAGTGAGCAGTAGTTTTTTCCAAGCTCCAAACCCTGTCTCCCAGAACATTTCCATCATGTAGCACCGTACTATACAACTGCAATACTCCTCATTTCACCCAAGGCGGGTTCTCTCCCACCGCCACACCAATCCCAGAACCAAACATGGGAGGGAAGGGAAAGGAAAACTATGAGTTGTACGGCAAACCGCTGACGGGTACGGTAGGTATCGTGGCATTGCTTACATCCTAGTAGAGCTTGAGGTAAAAAGGTGTCAAATACAAACACTACCAACTCTGCTGCACCAGCGATGGTGCCAATAAGCCAGGGCGGTTTCCCTACTCGACTTAAATCATGGGCGAGAATATCTCCTAGGTTGTTGTGGCGTTTGGAGACTTCGAAAAAATTGGGGAGGGGAATTCCGGGGTAAAGTAGGGGAGCTATATCTAAGGGACGAGGAAGAGGGTACGGCACCTGCAATGCGAACAAGAATAGACTACCACATAGAAGTCTGGGAATATTGCTTAGGGGGGTCTACATATACACCATCAAGTAAGGTATAGCACCGGAGTATCTCTCTGTGCTTTGAGGGTGAGTGCAGCCGTGAGCCGGGAGTCCCGGGCTTGTTAAGTTGTTATCGAGTGATTTGATATGGAGGGATTGGGGACGGCAGCGCAGCGTAGTGCTTGGGTAGGCTCCAGTACGGCGGCCGAATATCTCGGGCTCAAATATTACAAGTGTATTCTGGCTTCTATTCGCATCATGGACAATAGACATGCATCGCACTCACGTAGGGTAACTTAACTGTTAAACTCCGATTTGCGATCCTTAAAGCAACAAAAAATAATAATTTATGATATCATAGTATGATATTATTACTTCCTCAACAGCGCGAACCCCAGCCGCGTCAGCCACATAGACCCTGGCACCCAACTTCCTCAGCAACTGCTGTCAAACCTTGGCAACCGACCCCAGCTCAACCCCAAACAATCAGGCTCTCTCTTGCTCTCCCGCTCTCTTAACTAACCGCACTACTCTTTGTGGGAAAAAGTCATCAATGCCTCTAACCAAAACTCCCTGGCACCCCCTCCCGTTAACCACCCCGAACCGGTCCGTCCCGCCACTACTCCTGCAGTCAACCTTCACATCAACAACCTATACCATTCACCTAACCGACCTGGTAAATATATGGTCGGAATCACTTTCCAAACGTGAGATCCTGGCTCGTGCCGAGCGCGACAGCACTGCCATCGATCCGAGTGAGGATGTGAGCCAGTTGCCCATACTTCTGGAGAAGCTGGAATCTGCGCTCGGTAGGAAGAGAGACAATGACGCGGTTGATGTGGAGATCTTGCTTGGGAAAAACGGGCTTAGGCTTAAGACCACAGTTGAGTTGCCGAGGCCCTTGGGTGACCTGAAGTGGACTTTTGAGCTTAAGCCTGTTGGTGGGGTTGAGCTTGTAAATTTGTTGGTGCTGCCCGCTTTGAGTGAAGTCGCAACTCTGAGGGATATGGTTGAGAGTTTGATGACCGTTGTCAAAGAAAAGGATATTGTGCTCGAGAGGCTGGTAGAAGGTATGGGGGAGGCGGGGATGGATGTCAAAACTACGGTCGGGGGAGTGAGAAGAAGGAGAGGGTTAGAGAAGTTTGATGTAGGCAGGTGGAGAGGAGAGTTTTTGGGCGGGGACAGGAGAGCAGGGGAGGTTGTTAGCGAGGTTTTTGGGCGGGATTCAGAACAAGAGATTCCTGGTGTGAAGGGGTTAGGTGGGGAAGCTGGTGGATGGTGGAGAGGACTAGATGAGGATGGAAATGAGGAGGAGGAGAAAGAGAATCAGCCAAGCAAAAGGTCCGAGACTAGAGGGGGCATCCAAGAGAGATTTCTCCAGAAACCGATACCGGCAAAGCCAGCTTCAGATACTGATGATGAATTTGAGGTATGTTGGTTTCGATATCGTTCCGCTCTTCATCTTTGAGGGCGTTCTCCACAGGGATAGCTTGGTTCCTGTGCCAATGGCAGCGAGTGCTTTTTCCATGAGTCCAACGTACTTTGCACTCGCGAGTCTTTATGCGGATAGGAATCGGTGCCATTCCGTCACCCCATCCTTAAAATCCCGCCTATATCTATGCCTATAATATAACCTCCGCATATTAACATGTTCGCCCCTTTAGGTTCAAAAAACCCCACCCCGAGTTTCAGGACGAACCCCTCAATCGATTAAGAGACCACAAAGCATTTCGCCACCGCCCTTCAGGAGGAAACTAAAATCTCCTACTCCGCCCCAGGCCCATCGCGCCCACGGTGAAGCCGCTTCGGAGGATGATGACCTCGATGTCGGCCTTCCAGCTTCTCGAAAGCCAGCCTCTCCTTATGTTTCAAAAGCTCTCCCGCCACCCAAGATTTCTCCCCCACCTACCAAGCGAGTCATTGGGAAGATTGGCGGGGTTAGGAAAACTGCAAGTCCTAGCCCCATGCCACTTGATATCCCAATGGCAGATACCGAAGAGACAGGGGATGAGGATGATGCCTGGATTTCGGTAAACAAAGGAAAAGGAAAGGCAAAGGAGACAGAAGCCAACGATGATATACCTACTTCTCGGGTGGCAAACAAAGGCGTCAAGATGGTTATAGGAGGGTGGAAGTCCCCCGAGCTAGCTCACGAGGAAGAAAAAACGGCACCGGCAAAGAAAGCCATTGGAAAGATTGGAAAGGCTAGCGGGAGAAAGATAGGATCGGGAGAAAATATGATGGTAAAGGATGGAGGTGGGGCTCCATCTGGATCAGCGGTACCCTACCCTTTCCATAAATTTGAGGAGGCACCGTTAAATGATTTTCAGTCACGAGTTCCATCCCCTCCTTTGATACCACCCGAGGAGACTGCGGAAGAGGAGGCTGAAGAGGAGGAAGACGAAGATGAAAAGGCTGACCGGAAACGAAGGCAGCTGCAAAAGGAATTAGAAGCGAAGAAAAAGGCGCCAGTTAAGAAGAAGAGGAGGTTTTAGCCAAGTACCCAGCCACTCGCACGTTCTGGACCGCTAAAGGGTGCGGCTGGACACGGGGAGCTGTGTAATCTCGTGTACTTTATTTGTGTCTTGAGCGATCACTCGATTTTGGTCAAACGAAGTATGGAGTCAGGTGTTTGTAGCTAGCAGGATTTGTTATATTAAATTTTCAAGATGTGGGGGGTCCGGGCATAGACAACGGGTCAAATCGTGTAGCACTGTATAGAAAGTGGGCTGGATTGGTGGGCTCCGGCAGCGGGTGAATGGACAGGCTAGAGGATGTATGTGTCCGCACGGTAATCGAAGAGATAGAATTTCATGCTATATCTATGGGAAATATTTGGCAAGGTATAATATCATAATATCATGAGTGTCTTTAGTCATATAAGCACATATTATCACTCGTCAAGAAACTTCATGTGCTTTGTTGGAATTTGCCCCGATGTGCAGAAGCGAAATGGTAGAGACTTTTGCGCAACTTCAACTCGCAGTGATATTCTTTCTTGCTATCAACCAAAACGAAAGGGCCAAATGGCCGAACATATAGAGAACTTCAGTAACCTCATCCCTCATGAGAAAGGACCTGTTTCCCGCCATCAGCCCATAACGCATGATGATTTTCAGCCGAGTATGCACCTCCAAACCTGGAGAGCGCAAAGAAGCCTAGCCGATACCAAATAGCCGCCGTATAATCAAGAACCAATCAACTATGTCTTACCACCACATAAGAGATACCCCCCATTTCCCCCCTTTAAAATACCCCCCCCCCCCCTCACCCAGTCCATTGGAGGCACCGGAAGCTAAGATGTTCCTAATGCTAAGACAACACAGTACGACTGAAGCAGTCTTACCCTGCTCGGAATCGATAGAACACACCTCGGTAAAACCCGGGAAACTATTTTGGATTTTCCGCGCACAGGCCTAGACAGGGAGATTACACTCCAGTGTGTGATCTCCATGCAGGAGATCTGGAGCGTTCCATTCCAACAATCTACTTTTTTTTTTTTTGTTAATTCCGTGGTATGATTTTAGGTACATGACTAGCATCTCCTAGGGTCCAACCGCTGCATTCGGGAGATATCCCATGGCAAATAAAAACCCAAATCAAAACAAAAACAAAAGAAATAAAACAAAAACTATTCACTAATACCTAAGTATAAAATCAACGTGAGTATTTCCCAACCTATGAGATTCTTCCAATTCCATCCTGAAACAAACTTCAAGACTGCACCTGTGTTGCCCGCGTAAATGCAAAAACATTCTTATCATCAGGAAAATTTAACTTATTCAAGGAAATAAATGAAATCAAAAGCTTCATCATGTCCCATCCTTTCTTGTTCTCTTTCCATACCAGTGAACCTGGGGAAATATCAAATGAAAAATCCGAGTGCCTTATTCTAGCTTCCGCCAGGGCGGGGCACACGGTTATAACATGTTTAAAACACTCTTCTTCTTCTTCACATCTCGGGCAAAGAGAAGACCCACCAGGGTCCCTCCAATCCTTGTGTGCTTTAAGGTAGCGCTTACCGGCCCTCATCTGATGGATGCGCGCAGCGGTAAACTTTCGTGTTGTCATAAATCGCCAGCATGTTCTGAACGGTGGCCTGTAGCCATAGTAATCAGGGTAGTTGCGCAATTTCCATTTTTCGTAGATGGCTTCCCTAACCGTTTTGATCGTGTCATCGTAGTACGTGCACTCTTCGCCACTAGGGGGTGACCATATGTTGGGTTTTCTTGGGACCGGCCATTTCTTGAAGATCAGTCTAGCTCTTCTGGCGATGTCATCAATTGGTAACACCCTCTGGACCGAAGTAAAAGATGTGGAGTCCCATGTTTTAGGTTTCATGCCTCCTGCCTTTGAGAAGGCAGCCCTCCTGTTGGAGGGGAAACGGAGGCTATCGCGTAGCGGAAAGCCAGGGGGGAAAAGGGCCGTGGCAATGTTGTTGTCGGGGAGTGCTGTAGCCCATCTAATCGTGGCCATGTCTCTGATTTGTTCGAGGTATAAGTCAGTCGGCATTAGGCAGGCCTCAGCCGATAGGACTATCGTGTTGGTCGAATAGAAACAGTTTGTGATCCATCTCCGTACTCGGTTCATGAACGTCTCCATTTTGTTGCGCATTGTGATGTTGGGTTCGAGGAATTCAGCTCCATAGAACAGCGTGGGGACTATGATTCCCTTGGCCATTCTTCGCGCACTGTATGGTGTAAGTCTTCCACCTGGCGAGGAGAGTCGTTTTATCCTTTCAAAGGCAGCTTGTGCCAGGGCGAGTCTCTTCGCGAAGTGTGTCCATGTACTGTGATTTGGTTCGAAATGAAATCCGAGCCACTTGACTGCTTTGGGGGCCGGTTCGACGCATTGTTCGTCAATGACAATAGGGTGCTCGCATTTATCCGCTCGCTCCTTAGGTGTCCTCCAATGCATCAGGTCTGTTTTGTGTGTAGAAAAGCTCAGTCCTATTGCTGAAGCTGCCGCCTTGATCCTTCCGTATGCTTCTTCCAGTAGCCGGGTGTTCGTCCTCCATGAGTGTGAGCTGACCGTAATCTGGATGTCGTCAACGTATGAAATAATAAGTTCCCTAGTTGGGTCCAAGCACGAATGCAGGGGCTCAACGTAGATTACGAATAAGATTGGAGAGAGTGGAGAGCCTTGGGGGATTCCCGTGTTGATGCCTTTCATACTCCTCGGTGAGCCTGGGAAGATGATAGCGCATTGTCTGTATGCTATGAAATTTGAGATCCATCTGGTCATATACTCGGGGGTTTCCTTCGACCGAAGCCTCCGAAGTAGTGTACCGTGGTCAACATTATCGAATCCGCCTTTGATGTCCAGGAACATAGTGCTGGCTTTGAGGCCTGCCGCTTGTGCTTCTTGGACCCAGTGTTTAAGGGAAATTCCGGCGTCAAACGTGGCCCTTTGTGGGAGGCTGCCGGTCTGTCTTATTGAGTAAAGTCCGCTTGCCTTAGCAAACTTGATAAGGCGTTGGTTGATTATGCGTTCCGCTATTTTCGAAAACGTTTGCATTAGTGCGATAACTCTATAGCTCGCAAAGGCGTCATAGTCCCCTTTTGATGGTTTGGGGAGGAGTATTCCTAGCGAGTCTTTGAGGGCTGGTGGATGTATGGACCATGTGAGCATGTGATTGACGAGGGCGGGTATGATGTGACGATTCACGCTATGTATCCCTTTCCAAACGCCATATGGTACTTGGTCTGGTCCTGGTGCGGACGTGTTACTGCACTTTCGGAGGGCTTGCGCGACTTCGGAAGCGTCGACTGTATCTTTTTCTTCCAACTCAATGTACCTAGGCGGTTCCATGTTGACCGGGTTCGGGTTTTGTGGGAAGAAGTGTTGCATTATTGCAAGGTTTAGGGAGGCTGCACTCGGGTAGTTATGTCCGCCGGGCACTGTCGATCCTAACCTTTTTTTTGTAAATTGATGTGCCGTCCACACATCGTTTTTCTTTGCGTTTTCCAGGAAGGTCCTCCAGTGAGCTGATTTGGCCCTTTTGACCTCGTTCTGGTATTTCTTCTTGGCTTGTCTTGCATTGTCTACTCCTCCGGGGTCTTCCTTGGCCTTTCTAGTTTTGACCGTGAAATCCTTCCTGAGTCGTGTAAGTTCGGGTGTCCACCATGATTTGGACCACTTGCATGGCCTCTTGATCGGTGCATGTTTCTTGATGGTGTGTATTAAAAGGGAAAGGTTGTGCTCGAAGTCTTCGATTGCGTTCTCCGAATCCCCCTCCTTAGTCCACTTGAATACGGTACTATTTCTGCCTTCACCCTCGTTGCCCATTAACACTTTCAGCTCGTCTTCAATTACCACATTGGCCTCTCCTCCTGTTCTCCAGGTAATCTGGTTCCAGTCGGGAGAAGGTCTTGTCGGGGTGAAGGTAGTTGAGGAGATTGTAGTGATGATGGCGCGGTGATCAGAACCGGTGTGTGGGATGTTGGTTCTCCATGTTTTAACGAATTCGGCTAACAGATTATTGGCTAGGGTATAGTCGATAACCGAGGGCCTTGTAGTGTTGTTGTCTGGTGTTCTTGTATATATACCAGGTTCATTAAGTATTGCATATCCATGGAGTCCGGCTACCCGGAAGTAGTGTTCCCCCTTTCTCCTCTCAGTGGTTGACATGTCTCGTTCCGGATCTGTGTACATTGTGTGTACATTAAGGTCGCCAACGATGAGGGATGGGTTTGTGTTGTTTGTGAACAGGTCTGTGGGTGACACCGTATTGTTGCCATCCACCTGCCTGTTGTAAGTATTAATCAAGGAAAATCTTTCATGTCCCCCTACCACCTTGCCCCCATCATTTCTTGACATCAACAAATGAAGAACATCAGCAGCAGGCGAAACACACAAATAATTAAAACTCTCAGTAAGAAAACAATTAACATAAGTAGCCACTCTTTTCTTCTGACCAATAACATTAGATGAAAAACATTGATAACCTGGTGCCCTAAGTGGGTCACCTTGAAATAATGGCGGATCTTGTAAACAAACAAAAGAAACATTCCTATTCCTAATGAGCGAAAATAAAGTTAAAAACACCAAATTGCTTCCCCGGCAATTATGTTGTAATATTGTTAAATTTTGTAAAGGAGTGTGGTCGGGCGGATCGTTAGATTCGTCCATCATTATTTCGTAGTATCCATGTCCTCGGGAGTTCGGGAAGGTCTCCTCCGGTCATAATGAGCTTTAGCATCAGCTTTTGCCTTAATCTTGATTGGGCATTCAGCAGCATATGCTGGGTGGTTCCCACCACAAGCTATACACTTGGATGGGGTGACGGGGCAACAATTCGCGACTATCTTCTTGTCCCCTTTTTTGGGGCATGTTGGCGACGCGCATTTGTGCTCCTTGAGTCTGTGTTCACCGGCACAGATAGGACAGGTATGTTTCGTTGCTTTGCATCCTTCTTCAGGATGTCCGTACAAGTAGCATTTCCGGCATTGTTTTGTAGGATTGGAGTGCCACATGACCGCAGAGGATTTGTGTCTTCCGAATACGAGAACAGCGGGTGTTATTTTTTCAACATCGTCCGTAGGTAGCGATACGACCACGGATGTGTAGCGTTTGGTTTCCCTAATTTTAGAGTCCTTTTGGAGGAACCTGGCAGAGCTGATATTGACTTGTTGGCCCAAGAACAGTGATTCTTTCATGACCGTATAGAGGGAGTCTTCCTCATTCGATGTTGCTTCAAGCGAGATCCCGTGGATAACAACCTGTGTGTCGGTGGGTGCTCTTTTGAATTCCTTGTAGTCCCTGGCCGCTTCTGGTAGGGTTGCTGAAAGGGCTGTTGTCATCGGTGCGAGGTAATTCGTGTATTCAGCTGCTTCGGTGCCAGGGGCAGTGGTCAGGGAAACAGTACCGTTGGTAGGGTTTATTTGGATTTGGAGATTGGTGGGGGCTGAGCATCCGCATTTCTGTAGTTCCTTCGTAATCGCCATACTTATTTTAGGTTCGAGTTTCGAAGCTTCGGGTAGCGGTGCCGGCGTTGCCCGAGTGGCGTAGATACGTCTTTTGGCGATTGTAGTGTTTTTCGGGCGAGAAACAGTGGCGTTTTCGTTGTTGCCTTTGGCTGGTGTTGCACTTGTGTCCTCCGGTGCTCGAGCCTCTTTCGTCTGTTTCTGTTTAGGGTTCTTTGGAGGGGTGGGTCCTTGTGTTGCGGATCTCTTCCTCCCTTTCGCTGGTGTCTTAGGCGGTTGTGCTGCCGCTTCTGCATACGACTTCGTCTGGGGACGTTGTAATATGTTGACTTGTGGGGTTGTTTTCGCTGCTGAAGCTGCCACATTTGTGGACAGGTCTTTGGCGTTGTTTGAGAGGGTTTTGACCGTGGCAACGAGTGTGTCCACTGTACTGGTGAGGTTGACTACCTGGTGTTGTAGTCCTTGGATGACTCCTAGAACCTCAAGTTGAAAGGTGACGTTTAAAACTTCGCCATCCGACATCTCGGTTTCTTCTGGTTTTAAAATTTTGTCTTTCAGGGCTGAATTTTCCGGAAAGGACATTTTTGGGACCATGCCTCTGATACCATGCATAAATTCATGATACCATGGGCTAAACACCCTAGGAGTAGGGGATTCGAGAGTCTCCTCCATCTGGGAAGCTATTTCAGATGGGTGACAGGGAGGGTTGATGGCTGGGGCAAATTTGCCACCAGAACTGGTGATGATGTGTGGTGTTGAGTTTTTCTAAATTCGGGGATCTGATTGGTTGCAACCAAAAATGAGGAAAATAGAGGGGACGGAGCTTGATTCCAACAATCTACTGGAATTGTTTTATTTATACTTGAGAGGCTTATATCACCCAATGGGAGAGTAGCTAACAAGATCTGGGTGGTCATTACAATTTCTTGGTATCGATTTTTTGGACACTGGACCTCGACCCTGCTGGAGGGAATCACCGGATCACTCTTTCGCCATTGGAGGACTTCTCCGGAACCATTCCATGGGCAGAGAGAACAAGGTGGTAGGGAAGTGAGAAGGCCCTTGGGCCACCCCCCATATTCCCTTAACGGGGACGCCGCCCTATGGTGCTAAACTTAAAGATAGACGTCTGTTGAAACGACTGTTGCTGTATATATAGAGAGAGAGGTGGGGGGTGACCCCGGCTATGTATACAAGAAAAGACGCAGCCACAATTTTCCCATTTTCACGCGGCCTCACTCGCCGCGGCATCACTGCCACATCCCCGGCTGACGTACCACCCTGCGGTCAACCATACCAGCTATGGAAGGACGCTTCAACAACGTCTTTAGTCTAGGGTAACCAAATCTCCCCGGTGATTCAAGATACAATCTACTTCATTGCAGAGCCACCCGTTCGGTTTCCCTCTGAAAAGGCTTGTAGCCCCGAACACAGCCCCCAAAGACCACCTGGCGCATTGGTACCTCAAAAGGTACTTGTCCCTAGCAAGCGTATCCGGAAATAGGGGATTCGCAAAATATATGGCAGAAAATCCATGCGTATCACAAACTCACCACCCATATTTCCAGATGCTTCTTGCCTGGGACAAGTACCCGCCTCCCCACTCTTCACCGTGCTGCCCCTATTGCATGACATAAAGGCGGTTTAATTGAGTATTATTGGCTTCTACGTGTGGCACAGTTGAACTTGCCATCTGGCCCGTGCGGTTTCTCATATCTTAGCGATGAGGGATTATTTGTAAGAAGTTCTACACAAGGAGGGAGCCTTGCTGTCTCTGCGCTCTCAAGAGTCCCAAAAAGCCGTGCATATACCAGATGGCATCTCCGACCCCTCCTCCGACCCAAGGATGGTGGGTGAGTATTAGCTCGAGATGGGAGAAAAACCTTCTAGGGGAGTTCGGTTGTGATCCGCTGTCATTGGTTTTTACCTGGAAAGCATCTTGAGACTAGAGATATCTCAACTTTAGAACTACCAAATAACCCCTCCCATCCGATGCCTTACAGTATACGGGTACAGCTCTACTTCAGTTCACAACTTGGGACCAGAATCAGGGGAGGTGTTGAAAATCTGGGCTGCGGAAGTAATGATTTACGGTGAGGGTTTTACGCAGTAGACTGAAACCGCTTAAGTGGAGATGAAGATCATGATTGATTGATGACAACTTGATGAAAGTAAAGGCTTGAGGAAAGTTGTGTGCAGGAAGGAAGGTGTGTAGCGAGCAAAGGTAAGAAGGAAAGAAAAACAAGGGGGGGGGCTAAAACATTTTCAGAGCTTGCGGGTCCTTTGACTAGAGCGTACGGATGCCCCAGCGGCCACAGAGAGCGGGCACATCCCGCATCAAGTGCTGCCATTAAACTGCCATTTCCAACAGCAGGAACTCTCTGAAGTGCGAGTGATTCTGGGTGACGAAAAGCATTCCTTAAGGCCTAAAGACACCCTTGGAGAAAAGGTATATGTGTCTGTCTACCTATGATAGTCATAATGTAGCCAGTTTTTTCCTAACTGCATCTACCTTTTTAGTCCAAACTCAATATTGTGGATCGGGTGTGGTAACTTAGTAGTTCAGGAGGCCCCACCAAATCACAAGGCCCTCAGAAAGAATTCGTTCATTGGTAGAGGGAGTGGACAGCACTTTCGGAAATCCTGGGGGGGCATCTGTGCGCTCCTGTCCCAGGGGATTTCTATCATAAGCACCGCCTCTCCCACCGGCCGTTCCGGAAGGAGGAGTGGCGTAAATATTTTATTTTACAACATCTTAATGCTGAAGGTTCTCGTATTATCTAGGTTCCTCGCATCCGCTCCGTCCTTTTGCTATATTGTATGGGTAGGTATAAATTCATTGCCTCCTGTACACGGGCACCCATAGAGTATCCAGGTGGGAGGGGGGAAGAAAGCAGGTTATAGAAAGCGCCAAAAAGTACCCGTTAACCAAAGAGCATAGTGGAACTTCGACTTGCCCCACGACATCTCAAACCAGACCTACGGGGGGGGGTTGCGGTGTTGCTCTTGGGCACGTAGGTGGATGTTTTAGGGAGGAGCGAGGAAGGTGTACGTTTCTATAGCTGGATATGAATCAGTCCACTTTAAGGTTCCAAATGAAGGAGGAGCCTAGCGCAAGCTTCACTGGGTACTCTCTAATTCTCCAGAGCACAATCTATAAGATAAGAAGTCTCGATGAGAATAAGGATAGCACTTGGAACTCAGCGGCCATTAGTCAATAATGGGCGGCCAATTTACCGTCAGCCGGCGAAGGCCCGGGCGCCCTGTACGATGCGGTGAACTCTGAAAATCAACCACCTGCCTCCCCTGTCCTTCATATTATGAAACCAAGATCTATCCCTCAACGTTGCGCATCGCTTTATCCATAACCCAGAATGGAGGTTCAGACTGTAAATCCACCTAACCTGGGTCCCCACACGATGCCCCTGCCGATGGGTGCTTCACCATCCTATAGAGTTAAGGATATGGCTCCTAGCAAATGTTCCCTTATATTTGGAATATGCCTAGACTTGCCACCCGTTAGGGCAGTAGATAAAAGCAGATGATTCACTCCAGAGCAGAAGACAAATCAACGTGCTCAAACTCCGGGATCCGTACCCGATCCATTAATCCCTGTTATTCAGCCAGATTTCGGAATAGATAGCCAGAGCTGAAATCATGAAACATCACTCATGCTATTCTAGGGTTCGAATGGTAAGGTACGGTAAGTTACCATACAATACAATACGGTAATATACGGTAACGTACGGTAAACTTACCATGCGCCGTTTACCGACCGTCATAAAGTTCCATATCATCATCTTGGATCTTAGTGCGATACTCATGTCATAGCCAAGAATGCCTAGCGGTAGCTGATATTTTGTGGGTTGGGTTGCTTCAGCTTGATAAACACAGAGGGCAGAAGACAGGATTACCTAACATCAGAATCTAAGGTGGGAGAGGCCGTTTTCCGGTATTTTATCTGCCTAGTGTAATTTACGTAATTTACCGTATGGTATCAACCGTGTAAGGTACGGTAACGTACCGTATTTTTCGAACACTATGCTATTCCCTAGTGCCCCCAGTTCTCCCGCATCTACAAGTTACAGGGATATAGAACCCGAACACTTGAGTCCGAGTTTTTTATGGGCGGTCAGAGACGCATAGATAATTTACCATACAAAAAAATTTCCCGTCTTTTCCTGTACCAAATAATAGCTACATCGAGAATACTAGCCATGGAATTCGGGGAACATTTGTCCTCTGACAAAGAAAGCAAGTGTTTCGGAGGTAGACCACAGATATGCACCGGAACTCCCCCGTTCCTTTTTCTATCGAGATATCATGAGAGAGTACTATGATTGGATACTGATGTCCTTTTTATACTAACGATAAAGTATCAGGCACCTGAACTGTCTATTTGTAAAGAGGCAGTTAAAAGGTCAGGAAGAAAGAGTATTATCGGCCAGTTCCTATGGCCTAATGGCTTAGGAGACTGGTCGGCTAATTTGAAACAGGGACCATCATGAGTTCGAATCCGGGGGCAGTGGATTAGTCGAGCATTAAAAAATGCTCGGCGAACCACTTTTTTGCTTGGGGGTAGGTATAGGGCTAATGCCCTTGGGTCAATTCTTGCTAAATGTTGCGGTGGGACTGCTGGCTAGTGTTCGGGTACTATATGCCCGTAACTTGTACCTAGGCGATCCCCTGGCATCGCCTGCCCTCTTATCCCTGTCCCGAGAAACACTGTCTCGCCCATAGGGCATGTCGTCCAGGTTAAAGCCGGCCGTCCTCGGATTTCCCTGGCCTAGACAGACTGCTAGAGGAAGTCTGGTCGGGTCTGGAGCTCCTAGCAGTCCCCCTGCTAGGTCTCCGGATCAATGGGAACACAGTCTACAGCTTCCTCGGGAGTTTCCTTCCTGGCGGCCGATGCGGGTGTTGGATTCGGGATTACCGAAGCCTTAGCCCACCAAGATAGAAGGTGTGGACACTTCACTTACATCCGCCCCTGTATTAGCTCCCAGGTATTTCTTTGTTTGGTGCGCTACACAGCTCGAAACACTAGACCGGAGTCTGCCTAGAGTGATGGAGGTGGTGGCACGATCGTGTAGGCGTGTCTATTCTCTATAGAGGTTGCTAGCTAAATGTCACATTAAGTAGTGAAAACTCTAGATGTATAACTCTCTACATCCGTTCATGCTCTAGAACGTTCACTCGTCCACACTTCAGTGCTCCTCCATCTCATGTGCACCTCTTGTTGCCTGCGCTCCTCCCTGCTCCTAATCCAACACTTCTACTACAGGGATTATTATACCATCACAGAGCACAACCACTTTCCTACCTAGGAACCTCAATGATCCAGAGACCACGGAGTGCATGCATGAGTATAAAAGAGGGAAGCTCGAGTGAAACTTGACTGCTCTTGGGAGTTTCTTGGCGAGGAACAATCCTTTTTAGACATCTAGCTATATAAAAAATAGAGAAGCTTCCTAAACCAGCCGCATTAAGGGGGGAATCTCACTGGGCTCGGACACCGGCTGGACAATCCTTGTTCGGGTATCGTGGCTATCTAATTTCGAACATCACCTAGCCTGTGTTCTCAATAGTGGCCCCAAGACTTCTGCAGTCAGAGATTTGTTTTTTGTACATGAGCCAGCATGGCCGGTATCTGGAACCCTGAATCTGCTGTGCAGTAGACTTAACGGTTGAACAGCGGCGGATATTAGTAGTGCTCGTGATCTATGTCTCTCTGCATAAAGTAGGCTTTATGATTGGTTTATAGCGGGCAAGTCTATCTTTCTGCGAAGTATTTGAATATTGGGCTCCGAAGTTCAGAGCGGCAGAGCCTAGAATAGCTCTCCGTCTTTTTGAGCAGAGCGACCACCAGGGATGGCTACAGGTTTAGCCAGTTCTTAGTTCAGCTCCCCACATGGTTACTGACCAGAGATGATATCACCACTCGGGGCTGGTGCATTTCTCTCGAAAGGATAACACCCCCTAAGATCGTTCAGCCGACAACTCCGAACCGAGCAGAGTAGAGGATAGGCACTTGGCACCTAATGTTGCCCAGGCTGCTATTCTGTGCTAAGCTTGGTTAGGGGTGTAACCGGTGGTTGGAGAAGCCTTCTCGGCTTCAATGACCGCCCCGGGCCTCACGCCTGGCTGGCGCGGCCTAAAATGAGTTCTAGGTACAACTTTATCTACTATAACGCCACATCGAGATGTCCCAAAAAAAAAAGAGGGAAAAGAAAAACTAGGTAGAGAGAGTGAAGGAGGATAATGTACTCGCTCTTCTTTGCCAAGAATACCTCCGCCAGCCGCTATTTTGCTGGAGTTCTCACCAAATATTTGGCTCACGGAGGTATTCTTGGCAAAGACGGGTGAGTAAAGGTTTTAAAGTAGTAATAGAGGTGCTTGATCATAATATGATCTTAAAACTTGAAAATAGGTATTTTTTGGTTATGGTGCAAACAAATGCTACACCAGCCATACTTTTTCATTATTCTGGTTATTAAATCCCACTTACTAAGAAGGCGTTTTCTAATTGGAAATGTATTATAAACTCAATTGTGAGGTAAATGTTATGCACTTCCTTTAACATAATAATATTATTATGAATCCATTCGGTATTAGTTAATGCACTGCTGACAAGACCCCGTTGTTAAGAATTCTTGGCACTAATTCAGAAGTCTTGGCAACTGCTTGTTGAAAAGCCGTGTAACATTTTTCCCTAGTTCCGTGGACATTATGAACCGCACCAACAATAGTTTCTAGGATAGCTAGAATACGACAACCACGGAATCTCAACTGTGCGCTCAAAATCTCGTACTAGAACTCAAGGATCACACTTCATGGCACATTAAACCTGTAGACATCCGTCGGGAGTACCTTTTCCACTACTCCATCGGTTTCATCTTCCGAGCCTTCTGTTTCCATCCCCTTGCTAGAGAGCAGAAGAATCCTAACCAAAAGCTCGGTAGTCTCTAATGCCTTCCCTGTTAGGGCAGTCCATCACCAGCACACCCGTACGCATACCTAGATGATCATAAATTCAAAAGAGGTTAATATTGCATCATTAAGTCAAGCAGGCACTACCACCAACTACTTGACCACTATAGATACGATAATGATATGCTGTATTTTGGAAATCCCGGGTGAAGATTGCGAGCCCAGTGGCTCACTCCCTGCTGGGACCCACTGATAGTGTTTGGCCATCGAAATTGGGCCCAGAGATAATTTCAAGCCACCACCCTACAATACCTACTCCCAGTACCTCATTGCTCTCAGCACTTTCCATCGCCCAGAAACCAGAAGGGCTCAATAATCGGACTTGTTGCTAGATTGCAGCCGGCATAGCATCAGCTAGATCACTACTTCTCTGGCCGATCAGATCACTAAAACTATGGTTCCTCGGCGGATACCAGTACCTGCGCAGCGTGCGAGGTCACTGATAGCAAGGGAAAGACAAACCATAGGCTATGGCGTCTAACAGCCCACCTCGGGGGTGTTTCTAAGGAAGGTGTGAAGCAAATTCAACTCCTGCACAGCATCACAGCGATGTGGTTTGCAATTCAAGCCCCAGACACTACACTAGGCTTCCATAGCTAATGTCTTACAAGCGCTGGTCTACCTGTGACTGTAACCGCCTAGTGGGCTCAGGTGTTTGATCTCGATGACTCGCTGATCGCTGCATAGGATATCACTCGACGTTTGTCCTCTTTCATTCTTAGCGATGTTCAGGCGCGATTAGGTCCAATTGATAAAAGAATTTCTTTTTTTCCTTTTATTTGGTCGCTTGTGGTCGGTCGTTGTGACGAGGTGGGTTTGTTCCTAACTATCGACAGGATTCTATTTGGATCAGTCCCCAGTCTATGATTTGTTTGCACCCTCCGGGATTCGAGTGAAGGAGGGCTGTCACTCTTGAATTGTTATAACATGGGAGTTGCTCTCCAAAAAGATCTTGATTAGGGCTCCACTATCGCAAGTCCGGAAAAGGCGTTACCGTACGAGAGATATCCGACCCCCCAGACATCACCAAAACCAAATCCCAGATTACACTGGAGCGGCATTTTCGATGAGGGATCGGTTATTCATCATTTTTCGTAAAACAATGTACGCTCTCAGCAGAATCTTGACCAATGTGAGAGCAGCGGAGCAGATTCCACAAACCGCCCGATAGACTTCCTACTCTCACCAAGCTTGAGTACTCGAGCAAAGGGGGGTGGGACTACAGGAGGCCACCTGCAGGTCTCGGCTCTCAATTGGTAAGCCAAAGTCCTTTTAAACCTCCACGGTTTGATTGAATGATAACGCATTGATGTAACACTCAGAACTTAGCAAGAAAGGGCTTTTGGCGTTTTCCTGAACCAATGTCCTACCAATCAGTCAGATTCTCTTAATAGCGCAAACTGCACATTGGTTTCCCAGCTGCGGTACCAGGCAGAATAGTTCCGGGACCTGGGACTAGCACGTGCACCAGTCTTTTAGGTGGATACTGACCACCGACAAACACGGGGGCCGATATTCCCACAGCCGGTTCAGCGTTGAGAACATCAACTCTTATTCACTATTAGAAACAAGCTTTGTGAGTTCATTTCTCTTGATATTGTAACAGCGTCGTCACATCAGCTCCTCACAGCCATAGATCCCAAAAAAATCCAAGGCCATAGATGGCCTTTTATTAACACCCCATCTTCGCGTAGGTTCATTGGTGGTTATTATATTAGTAGTTACCTTCCCGCCTCCCGCACATAGAACTCTTTGGTTGGTTTAGTGTTAAACTTAGGTTCTGTTTATGAGAGGATGTTTACAGTAGGGCACTGATTGCCACCACGGCCTCAAGATCCAGGAACATAATTCGCGGGCCCACTAGTAGCACGCTCCAGATAAAAGAGGAGTGGAGTACTAGAACTGCAAGAGGTGTAGCCCTGGTGAACGGGAAATGTATGCAAGGCTGCATATCCTTTTGCACGGGCTTCTCTCATTGGTCCTCTGCAGGAAACCGGTGCCGTAACGGGGATGATATTATATGTGATAGGTAGGTTTTTTTCCAAATATCTCAACTCGGCGTTCGGCTTGTTCGCCATTCTGCAGATAGGGCCCGATGATGCATACATAAGTATGTGAGGCGCTTTATGCCAAAAGCAATAGGATAAATTCAGGCTCACGAGTGTCGCATGGGTAAGTGGGTGGCCTCTAGCATGTGCAGGGCAAACAGGAAACTAAGCATGAAAAAAAAGAAAGGAAAAACACAGAGGAATAAGGGAAGAGCCGGTAGCCAAGACACCTTCCGGTATCTTGCTGGTATCTCCGGAATCAATATTGGGAATCCGAAATGTCTCGATCAACAGAGGCCCACTCCAAAGATCAAGCAGCACTGGCAGGAATGCTTCGGTTTAAAGCTTGATACCTGTTTTCGTAGTCAAACTTTAACAGACCCCGGGACCGGCTTTCCCCTATCGGACTTATGATACAAGACTCCGTGGAACAGCAGCTGGCTCATGGGTGGAATCTGCTACTGAGGAATTGAGCATCGCTAATCCCCAAAGCCATTAGAGCCAGGAAGAGCCTCCATCCCTTGCCGTGGTAGAGCTAATCTGAGACACGCCCATTTGCGCTTGAACTCCGGTCCGCTGCCGCTCTCGCAGCTAGAGTGCGGGATGATGAGGGGAAACCATGTGAGACCAACCTAACTGGCACAGAATTAGCGCACGCCCGTGGATGTCCATGTTTTCTTGCTTTTCTATCTTTTCTTTTGTTTTGAGCATAAATCGAAGATTGTCACGGGAACCCAAAAACAGAAGGAGGGCATTCTGAAGAACCCGAGCACCCAGAGGATGTCTAGCGGCCTGGGGGGCGCACTCATGATAGCGCCTTCCATCGGATGACTTAGGCGGACTTCGATCCTCTGCAGTATGGCAAGGTGCTTGCCACTCCTCGGACCGACCCGCCCTTGACCGGCCCTGTTTTCAAGGAGTTCTTCTGCGGTGCGGGTATGATACCGAATCGGCCGATCACTGAGAAGAAATGATCCAACTAACCAGTTATTGTGATCTAGCAACTAATTCGCTTTCGGTCTAGTAGCTATAAAAAAACAAAAAACAAAACAACGTCAAATCACATCCGAACGTTGGTTGAATACCTCGAAGTCTATGGGAAAAACTGCAAAAAAGCGATAACACACTCGACAATATAGAATGCAATACACTCAAATACTGGCTATAATACGATCCCAACTAAAGTTCAACCCATTATAGTGCTCGAGTGTACATTTGGGTCGCTATACAGTGAGCTACGTTAAGTTTTCTAAAAATAGCGTCAACTTCCTAGAAGATCAACGTTTCCCACACTCCACGTTCCCCCTTCCTCCATCCTAAGTTCTTTCCTCATGAGGTGCCACAGCAGCAAACGGTAGTAAATGCCTATGGACGTGTAGTCGCCCGCACTTACTTCTCTCCCCCCCTCACTCTTTCCATCTTTCTTTGATAGAAAACTTGCCATGTTGCTCTAGAAACGCTTTGGCCTCGATCGGTAGCGGTACACAGGGATAAGCCACTACAAGTAATGTGCCGTACAGCAACCCGTATCCGCCTCCTGAATGCTGAAAGCTCGGGCCTGCATTAGCCTACGAATATATTCTCTGCCTTTTTTCTAGCCGATACTCTTTGAAGTTGCAATGCGCTGTGACACTGTATTTCGTTGTATGGTGCCGGAAGAACTCGAACAATTAGTATCATAAGGCATTTTGCATTCTTAAATCATGTAATTTTGCACGGTTGGTAAAACTTTTCCTAGTTATTATATAATAACAAGTTTTTTTTTCATGAGAACCAAAGTAAATGTATTTAAACAGTCCTAGTCTTCAATGTTCAGAGTCTTCTAATATAAGTTGTGACTCTAATTTCATATATATTTCATTAGCTAAAGGGTCTGAATAAGGAATTATGCAATAGGAATTAGTAATGCAAAGCTGTACCATGAGTGCCTTCGCAAGAAATACTTTATACTTTTTACAATAACATCTAGTTAATTATTCCAACCTTAAAAAGTACAGTTTCTAGCTAGTATTTATTATAGGAAGAGCCGGGAGGATGGGAGCTAACCTAGCTTACTCGAGTACAGAATCCCCTCTGTCCACTATTTTACTATACTAAAAGCCAGACTCTTATAACCCTACCCCCATATATAATCCTAGAATCGCCATAGAGATGGGAAGGTATTAACATAAGCATTGATCCATCTTAGCAAGGCAGATTGGTAGCACCATAGTAATAGGGTACTGTGCTGGTATAGTAAAAGAGCCAGGGGTGTGAGAATGTTAGTGCACATAACCAGGTTCTGAGAAAGCTAGCTATGATGTAATACACTTGAGAAGCATCACTAGAGCAGTCTGTATTTCCTCTTACCGTAGTGAGGGTTAAAGAGTGGGTGCTGAATCAGGAATCTGGGATCCGATTCATAGCACTGTCAGAAAAAATACTCCACGACATGCTATTGTTGAGCAATGTAATGCCCGTGTTTGCAGACCATCTTGCTGAGGTATACAGTGAGGTGCCAGGAGGATTGACCAAAACCGATATCAACAACCCGCCTCCCTTGCACGCCACAGTAGAGTCCCACCTCCCTACATATGACTCTTGTAGATATATTGCCCTGTACCCAAGCAACCTAAAACGAGTACTCTGGGACTTGGCCTCTAACTTAATCCCCAAACAATGCTAAGCTATTGCAGCAAACAAAACCACAACCAAGAACCTCACAGCACGAAAGGGTTTCCCCCACCACTCTAAAAAACAGAAAGATGTTTTTTCTTCCCCAGAAACAAGCATCCTCCTCCTCCTCCTCCTCCTCCTCGAACGTACCCCCGATCTCCTTCCACCCATCCATCCATCATACCCCCCGAGAAACACACCCCACTCTCATTATCTTATTCAACCCCCCACAACCTATGATACTAGTATCCGGATACATACATGCTCACTATACCAAAAAGCAATTCCTTTCCTTTCTCTCTTTTCTTTTTTTCTTCTCCCCCAGGTAGCCACGCGTCACCCTCCCCCCTTCCTCCCACCTCCAAAAAAGAAAGCCTGTACTGTGCCTGACCGAAAGGAGCATGTCAGCCAAGAAACCTGGCGTCTGCCGGTTCGGAGGGTAGGGGTGACAAGAAGCATAGTACGGTAGTTAGTAGTCGTAGTAGCAGGAAAAGGCAAAAGAAAAAGGAAAATATTAAAAAAAGCAAAGTACCCCATGTTCCCGAGGGCCGGAGGGGCCGGGCCGGAGGGAAGGAGGCCAATTTTTGGTAAGTTTGTGCCCTTGATGTGATACCGGTATAGGTTTGCTTGTGAAAGGGTCGTGGCAAGTATCGTCGTTTTGGCTAAGTATGGAGAATAATGGAAGAAGAGAGAGGAGAGAATATTTGACGAGAATTTATGAGAGTACTTGTACAGGAGAAATAAATTACGTAACTCATCTCTAAAACCGAGAAATGAATGGAGGAGGAAGGAAGGAACTAGTAATTACCTTAACTATATCGGGTTCCAATAAAGACTCTTCAAAAACGTTGGAGCAATCATTGCACAAAGAGACAAATCATTTTTCAATTCCCAATATCAATTACCTCCCACCAGCAGCACTAGTACTCCCTAATCTCTATATTTCACCATCAACTAAAAAAATTAAGCAGCCTGGAACGATCGCACTTCTGCCACCCACATTGAAATCCTCCTTTCTCTCCTGGCGACGATCTAGCTACGATAGATAGGTAGATGAAAACCCAACTTCTGAAGGGAAAAAAAACATGCAATATTGCACCATTTTCTTTCTTTCCGCCATCTCGCCTCACTCACTCTTTCTTTCCTGCCCTGCAATAGCTAGCGCAACCTCTCCGATATGACCAGTATGATGTGTGCTTAGAAACGCTGGAAACCTCACCACCCTCCCTGCCTGCACGCCTCCCAGCTACTAGATGCTTTCAAGTGTTTTGAAAACTAGTCGCCCTCATCCTCAGTCGTGTGCAAAGTGGATAAGAATGTCCAGAAATAAACGCAAAGGATAAACAACCTTAAGACCACACAGAAATGGTAAGAATAAAATAGGGCCGAGGCCATATGAATAATGACGATGGGGAAGTCTTCATTCTCCTTCTGTTGAAGAAGACGCGGGCTGGGGCGAATCAAAAGCCGCCTACAGATGTAATAAGAGGAATAAGGGGTGAGAAGGGGAGATATAAAATTAAATAACACCATAGGATCTAAACGAAAGGCAAATGCAAGATATAAGGCACAAAGAAGAAAGAAAGGGAGATAAGAATATTGTGAGAAACTGTTCGAATTGACCTAAGAACTGTGTGCGAAGGGATCATCTCTATTTTTGAGTGACGAGGGTGAATTCCTCACTAAAGTTATCGCTATTCCCCTCATTGTTTCCGCCATTGTTTTCACAGAACTGCCAGCAGTCTTCTCCAAGAGACTCTAGTCCCTCGTCTTCGCTATTGTAGAGCGTCTGAGAGGTCCCATTGTGTGTGAAGGAAGAGTAGCAGTTGGAGTAGTCCACTTGTTGGGCAGCCTCTGTACGAGTGGCCTGGGCGAGTAACATACGCTCTTCGTTAGAGTATATAGTAGCTAGCCCAGGGTGGTCTTGATCGTTGAAGATGTGTATCCCAGCAGGCTGAGTATCTGGCTCTTCCCTTTTGAAAAAGCCTTCAGGGAGGGCAGGAGAATCCATTGAATCTTGTTCACGGCCCTTCTGCGATTCGCTACCAGGGCGCTCAGCCATTATGTCGGTCGATGCAGATGGACAGGGAGAGGAGATAGACTTTGAGGCAGCTCCTTTTCTGGTCGACTTGCGTCTGCGCTTGATGGCAGAGGCTCGCGAGTAGAATTCGTCCGTGGCTCGCTTCTTAGCGTTGGGTGGAGATTTTCTGTATCTGGTTGTCGATTTGACACCATCCATCTCTGCTTCTTTGGAAAGAACCCAAATGTACCCTTTCCCTGGATCCTCAGGTGGACGGTCTTCCTTCAAAAACGCCTAGTCCAAAACACCTCAGTCAGCGAATGTGATTAAGTAGTAGATAGTGAGCAAACAGCAACGAGGATGGATAAGCATAAATTAGGAAACTCACCCCATTCATGGACAGATTGTGACGAATACTATTCATCCATCCACGGCCCTTAATCCTCCTAAACTTTGGGATCCTCTCACGAAAGTAATCGTAAATCTGAGCTAAGACCATCCTGCGGGTAGGAGTACTCATCAAAGCCCGATAGATCAGAACAGCGTAAGGAGCGTCGTCGTCCTGATTCTCTTCTGTCGTGTTCAAGGAATTCTGTTGGCAGCTCAATTCCTCCTGCTGATGCTGACGTTGTTTCTCGTTTTGAGAATCCATCTTTCCGGCATCTTCCTTAGAGTCTGGAAGATAGTCGTCATCTCCAACGTGGGAGCTAGGTGCGAGGTCTGGCGTCTGAAGAGGAGATAAAAAAGGCTCCTTGTCGTCTTCCGTGAGCTCGTCCCCCTCGGGTTCCATTCCGTTAGGCATATCGATTGTATGGGTGTTAGGGAGAGGATTTTCAACAGGAAAAAAAGCCCCGTGTGTAGAAATAGGGGAAAGAAGGAAAGAGTTAGGGGGAAGATAAGCGGGTGTAGGGTGGTGGAGGTGGGAAAAGTTGCCCTCGTCTTCAAGCTTGGTAGGCACATCTTCGTAATCCGAAATTGGCGAGGGCCGCTGGTAAATACTCTCCAAAGTACTCTCGAATTGATGAACAGAAGGGTATGCCCCTCTTGTATTGGGAAACCGGGAAGGAAGTAGGTCCTGCCCGCGTACATAAGGGTTTTGATACTGGCCCGAGGAGGATAGAGCACTGCGGTGGAAATTTGAGTAGGGATTCGAGTGATTGGGGTTAAGATCGGGGGCAGAGTCCAATCCATGAAGTCCATTAGAGGTTAACGCTACCTCAATCCCAGCGGTACATGCAGGTGCCAAAAGTTCTTGAGCAGGAGCGCCACTGTGGGCCGGTGGGAAATTTCCCAAGTCTAACCGATCTCCTAAAAACTCTTCACCTTCCCATTCCATGGGGAATGGTAAGCCTGGGTAACCAAGGTGTTGACTTCTGTAGATGCTCATGCTACGCATATTGGGTAGGAAATGGTAGATATTGGCGGGGGAAAAGGTGGTGGATTATAGCACCCCTCCAACCAACAAGTTCAACCAAATTCTAGGAAGCAGAGTAAAAAGTTAAAGAGGAAATATCAAGTGAGATAGGGGAATTCGGCCTGTAAGAGAGGCAAGTAGGAATGGTCAGGAAAGAGAGGGGAAAAGAACGCGGACTGAGCACTGGGTTCCTCCGAGGTCAAGATAGGTATGTAGGATCAAGATCCAATAAGTGTTCTAGGAGCATGAGTCCCCTTCTGAGAAGTCGTCTCTATTTGGGGGGAATCGAAGGTTCTTTAAGTCAGCTGCGTTCTGCGGCCTGCCAGCTCAGACTCTCTGCCACCTCTCTAACGGAAACGAACATCATCACAGATGCCTGACCAGTGGGGATCTTTGGGCACTACTATAATTTTTGATAACTGTTTAACTGTGAATACTCCACATCACGTAAGAGGACATATCCTTGTTAGAAATGCGGATTCAAAGGTGAAGATGTGGTCTCCAAGGATGGCAGGGCGTTTTCAGCACATGGATATAGTGAATTGTCTCGCAATTCTCAGGGCGTGCAGCGCGAGGGGTGGGATGAAATGTTACTGCTCAGCAGGAGCGGAGAGCACAGGGCAGCGGGAAGGCAGAATCTCGGGCAGTTGCAGCGATGGGGCACCAAAACGAAAGATATCAATTGGGAGTGTAGTAGTGGTGGTGCAAGCCTTCCGGCGAAGTAGTAACATCGTGGTGGATATAGCAATTGACGGAAAATGATGTGCGAGTTGCAGAAGCCATACGAGATATCAGCTTTCCCGTCTCGACAATAATAATCGCCCTCAAACTCCCCGGGACACCCATCATTTCCACCGACAACCCTTCACACATCATACAAAGTAGACCAATTTCTTGAGTATCCATGTATTTTGCCAATGGAAAACGAAGCAGAATGTATCGCAGTACGGGATGCTTCCCGCTGCTGTAACCGTTAAGAATTTCGTGCAAAGACCACACTTAAACAGTGTATGGGACAGAAAACCCGAAAGAAGTCTAGCGTTCGAGAGCGTTTTTTTCTCTAACATATACTATACCAATATCACAACTAAAAGGAAGGAAGGAAAAATGGAAGAAAAATGGACATGTCCTGCCCCTCAGCGCCCGAACAAGCCGACAGCCCCTCTGAACACCCTTGCCGTAGATCCCAAGCTGCAGGACTGTTCTGTGCTGCAGGTGCTCCACTGGGTTAGAACTTACATCGCTGTATTTTTTAGAACAAAGAAACAACTGAGCCACGGGAGCCAGCAGGTGTATGTAGCTTCCGCAACTGTGGCTCGGCCTCCGTCATTGGATAAGATTTCAATTCCTCGTGGGGGAAGAACCGTGCAAACGGATACAATCGCCAAGGCTCGCGGATAGTTACGCACGAGTGATGCGGAAAGGCACCCTAGTGAGAGTCTCTCCCCCACCATCAACACCACCAGCAGCTGTTGTTTATTTTTCCCTGCTTCCCAAGCCTGTTACTTTATCAAGATGCTGTGCCCTGGCATTCTGCCCTCGCCGGTTCCCCGAATGGAGATGTGGTTAAAATTCTATGATCAGGAGCCTGGGCGCATTGTCCGCGCAACGGCCACATCTATCAGTGCTCTGGGTAGAAAACTTGAACTGCCTACAGCTGTTCTCTCAGGCCCGATTTTTTCCTTCTCTTCCCTCCTCTTTTCTTCCTGAAACGTTGCTCGAAAAACACCCCCGATCATTTGTTTAGACCACTAGCCCATACACCTCCCGGCCCCTCTGTAGCATTTTCTATCCGTCAGTGAGTTAGGCTAGAACAATCGCTAGAAGAGCCCGGACCTGGCCCTAACGACAGATCACTGACCGTCAAATTTTCTGCAGCCGGAAACTCCTTCCATTAATACCCATTTTCAAACAATTCTCAATACCGAGTGTGAAGACCGCAAAGTCATTTAAATCTTTGCCTTAAAGCTTGTACCACCCGTGTCCAACACCTATGCTAAGGCAATGTTAGGCAAACAGTTATCCTGTGCAATAAAAGAATGGCGGGCGCCACATTCGTTGCGTGGTAAGAAGTTTCCCAAAATGATGTGTCCCACATTCAGAACCAGGTACGAGATTTTCTAAGGGAGTAAGACGCAAGGTCTCATGGGGGTTTGTCCACGGATCAAGCGGTCCGGTGCTGCACCTTAGAGTACAACCCGTGAACATGAAGCCCAGCACTTCCCCATAAGCGAAGGGTTGCAGACTCGCCCCCAATTGGATCATGTTAACTGCTCAGTCCTCACTCGGGTTGTAGGAAACCGGGGACTCCAGGGTCGGCTTCCTCCCCAAAACTCTTGGTTGGCAAACAGTGGCTTTGGCCAAAAGTGCATACTCAGTGCATGAGCCCAGCTAAAACAATCCCCCAGGTCCACTGAGGATTCGAAGATCGACGTACCCATTATCGATTTATCCAATCTTGCAACACACCTCCCACTCACCCAAATGAATCCCCAGTTCAGATAAAGCTGGTACCGGTAGCATTATCGCAGAGAGGGCTACAGAGAAGCCGGAAGAAAAGTTGGTAAAAGCGGAGATTTCTAGGGTTGGAAGCTTGGAGAGATCACCCAATTCATTGTCGTGGCTAAGCATAGGAAAAGGCAGACCACTAGAACCAAGAAAATCACATCGCGCATTGAAAATTGGAGCATGCAAGTGACTGGCTTGAAATACGGGAACACAACAGAATTAATATAGTCGAGTGTATCATGGCGGAGAGCGCAGCAGGCATACCCTTGAACTGTATCCCTAACGGGTAATGTGCAATTCCACACCTTAGTAGAAAAGTACCCACCGGCCGGATGCCGGCCCCCCGCCGCCCGAAGTTAGGTATCCCTTTTAATAGCAGGTAGAATCTAAAACTGCAGAAAAGGGCACTTTCAAACGCCGGAAACACGACTCTAGGATAATTCCATCCCCTACCGCCCCAGCGAAAGCCCTACCCCGAAGTGAGCCATGATTATAGAGCCGAGATGCTTTCAAAACAACGCACATGAGGGAGACTCCACCAATCAAACGAATTGGCCTCCGGAAAAAAAAATATTACGCTGATGGAAAATTATAGAGGAAAAGATCACTTGAGTAAATTCTCGGTATATGCCGCACCATCTGGAGAGACATTGGTTTCTTTTTCTTTCGGAATTGCTTAATTGATACAGTAGCCAAGGAGAAGAGGAGTAAGAAAATCCCCAGGCACCGGCAGAGTGCTTGCAGAAGTATTAGTTGGCTCTTATATCTATTACCAAGGAGATTAAGCGAATGCCCATCAAATCAGGAGTCCGTAACAAGGCCCGGTGGAACGGTGGACCGCAAGTCGAGACACACACAGCGGCCATAGCACTAAGCCACGAAAGACTGCCCCACCAAACACCGACGCCAAAAATAAGACGATCTATTGAAATCCGAACAATATTGAGGGATAAAGTCTTTGCACAGCACGCCGGGCCATACCGATTAATATATTTGTCTCCGGAGTTCTCGGTCCAAATATTCCAAATTAGTAGCTCCATCGATCCTACAACGCCCCAACAACGGTTCCCGGAATTAGTGAGCCCGAGACAGAGTTGACGTGGGGGGAACAAATTCCCAGAAGAGAAGGAGATTTAAAATGGTACTCACGCCTCAATATTCTCGTTGAAGATTGAATATGCGCTCTTTTCGCCTTCAGCCCTTTTCCCGGTATTAACGTAACACATCCAAAGAATTCCTAAGAAGACGTGCCCGCCAAGTGATTAGCTTCATCCAAACACATCACCCGCTAAGCGCATGAGAGGATAAAAAATAAGGGGTGGTGGGTGATCAATGAGAAAATTCTCTAGACGAACCTATACAAAGTGCGAGCTGTCCATACCCGATGGCTGCAGCAAGAGCTTGGATCAAGAGGTACAGATGGAACTGCCGGGATGTGCGAAGGGAAGTCACCGCACGGTTGAAAAGATGGGCGGGTGATCTGTCCTGGAGGTCTTTTTTGTAGCCAGCAAGGTCCAAGTCTCCTCGTTTGATATGGAAGGGCTTCTTCTGCTTTTTCTGTTTCGTCTTAGCCGCTTCCATAGTGTCGGCGTGTATGTCACTGTATGAACATTGACAGAAAGATCAGAAGGGGTGAGGTCAGAAAAAGCCTCTCAGAACCCTGATGACTAATCAATGGTGATCAACCAACTCACTCCAAGCCAACAAAGCATATGGAAATTAGGGGAAAGTGCTATTATATCTACCATAATTAGGAATTGAATAAAGCACAACTAGTTGAGATGAGAGAATATTCCAAGTAGGCAAATAACCGCAGGCTCTTTCAGAACGTGTTGTTCATTTTTTACTTTATTTTCCGTTTTTCCTAATTCCTTTCCAGCCCTAGGTTAACCGCATATATCACCACGCATGTCCCCCCTTTTTTTCCCTTTTTTCTTGCTGAAGCAGCTTCCCTAATTTTTGCTCCCTGCTTCCAGCTAAACATTGACAACGAACACTCATCAGTGTTCATCCGAAACTTTAGTCCTAACACCCGGAGCTAGGATTTTGTCCACGATGCTCAGTTCTAGAAGGTCTCTCGCATAATCTCCATTCGCCCCATCTAGCGCCCCTCGAAATTCAAGTGTTGTTCTCCTAGCATGGAGAGGAGAAGGGGGGTTGTTCGGCATTTCCCTCTGTCCTTTCGGTACATCTATATGCAGATTTCCATATGACGCTAAAGCATGTTTTCTTCTCGAGGCTTGCGTGGCATATTCACAAGGAGCCTAGGACCACACTGAAAAAATAGAAAGACCCCAGGACAAGAAGCCAACTCAGAGACTATACTTTTAGTGCTTCAAGTTCGTTAAGTAGTGATTTTTCGCAGGAACCTACAAAGGATCACGTGGAATTAAGGCGAGTTAAGGCAGAAACTTATGCAAGGCTCATCTATGAGCCCAGCAGGGTGAAATAGCGCTAGATTACTAGGGAGGGGTCCATGGTATCCTACAACGTCATTTCTACTTCACCAGCCAGCCGACCCCCTAACCTTTGGCCGTTAGGAAGTGAACTCGAGAAATATTATCCTCGGACCCAGTAACAGGGGTGGCCTTGCGTCTTGAAACCGCTCTGAAGAGGAGCCGAAACCCGAAGAAAACCATACATTCCCTACGAGTCCTGCCTACTTGGATACAGATCCCAACGGGCCAAGAATAGGTCCAAGCGGTGGTCCCGACCATCCAGAGGGTGCCTAACCAAAGTCTATCAAGCTGAGCGCTGGCAGGACGAATGAGAGGCTCCTGCGGCTAGCCTTTGAGTCCGATTACCTATGGTCACCTATTTCTCTAGCATGTCCCAGACAAGTGAAGCACTGGGAACAAGGTGGCGTTAAAAAAAAACACCCCGCCATTCCAAGATCCCCCAATACCATTTGCAAAGAAGACTACGGTCAAGAAATCTACGGAGCGGGAGAACTGAAGCTATTATTGTTATCAACTCAACTTCATAACCAGAGCTATAGCCCTATCAGCGATCCGGCCCCAGTGCCCGACTGCAGTGTGATATTTAGCGGAATAACTAGTCTCCCAACTTGTCAGTTAGGGACACGTAGATATTACCAAAGAGTCCGAAACAATTAACAAAACAAGATGCGGAAGCACCAACGATAGGGGCAAATCACAATCTATCACTCAGGACACTGAGCGTAACTGTTCGTATATGGTTTCTTTCTCTTCTCAAACGCCCCTCTCAGATTCTTGTTTTTCCAAGCTCGGTCCTTGTCCGGGCTCTTTTATTATTCCTTTTGTTCTTCCCATGTGGCTTCCTTGAAAGTCTTTGTTTCTTAATTCCTTGTTGAGATATCGGCGGTAATGGCAAGACTAAACAACTATACTATATAGCTGGGCTATGTCTTCCTTATTGTTCAATTGACGGTTGTCATCGCAACAAGAATCCTTGACCATTGTCTATTACCACTTCTCCGTCCGAGCGCCAATCGCATATTGCAGCAATAACTGTTGTAAATGAAAGAATGATTGAACTATATACCTGAGACATCAAAAGAGCGAGAGAGAAACCGAAGAACCCAATTCTATCAGAGAGGGCCAGAGAAGCCCACTACTCATGGAGCGAAACAGCGACATATGACGGCAGTGGAAATGAGATTCAAGCAAAAAAACTGGAAGCGAAGAGAAAATGAATGACAACAGAATTGCTTATTCCATCAGCTGGCCGAGCAATGGCACCAGAGGAAAAGTGGCCAAGGTGAGTCAAAGTCGGGCAGCCTTAAACCGAGACTAAAGTATACAGGCAGGCTCCGGCCTGCTCGTAGAAAGTGCATATCGGAAAGCGCCATTTCAAAAATAACATCGGTACCAGGATCACCGAAGAGCTCTCAAGTTTGTCATTCACTCGTCTCATTATTCCTTCATTAGAGTCCTATTCAGGTCCGGTGGATTTTATCGCGCTTCCCTTTTGAATAGTTATCACCTCTATTCTCCCGGTTGTTACTGTTCCTCTATTGACGCCCGACCTTTGCCCGGTGCTTCGTGAATAGAGGTGTTTGGAGAAATGTGTGGATGGTAGCGAGTTCAGCCGTACCTTGCCTTACCGTTTTGACCAGCAGCCAGCTATCTTCTCCCGCCATCACTCATCTTATCAGCACCACCATGTGACCTGAACGAGGCTTTACTAAACAATTGTCAAAGGGTTCCGCGGGTATCTTCTGCTAGGAGCCATCAGATTGCACTTGATATACCAAGAGCTTATAAAAATTTACACCCTAGAGAAGCAATCGATACGCGCAACTAGTTCCAAAGCCTTAAGTATAGCTAGGTGCCTAAGTTCCATGTAAAAGCACACTCAGCCCTCGCCAGAGGGCCCAGAACTAGAGCGAGCGCCGACCCCAGAGATCTGGAGGTGGACCTTCCCAGCGTACCTACCGCTTCTCAAAATGTTCGATCCGATTACACCAGTGACCCACCCAATCGAATCTCTTTCTTCCGTCCGCCGCCCGCCGGGCAACATCAAGGCATTCCTCCCAGACTTAAGGTTCCGACCTTAAATCCTGGCGAGTGACAATACGTGATCCCGCTCCCACTGCCTTAAAGAATTAGGATATGAAGATTTCTCTGACTAACCGCACTTGATATCCGCAATCAATCCTCCGTAAGAGTACATGGTGTGGTGTTCGCAATGGAACGACCTTTGTTGACACGACTACTGTGTAGGAACGTGGTGGTGGTGGAAGAATGACTTAGTGTATTTCCTATCTATGACCGAAGGTATATATAGAGATACATGACCGCCAAGAGCCAACAACCGGTTCTACTAACCCTACTGCTCAACCCC